>ODAI010318111.1_pt1 | contig 13929 bp, 12 predicted proteins | sample 1539321 | NCBI WGS metagenome assembly ODAI01 (sample SAMN02144231, study PRJEB22623) | gut metagenome | biome: sheep rumen | host: Ovis aries | place: New Zealand
CTGGACAAGGAAAAGGAAATCCTGCGCGCCCAGGCCCTGAACGAAGGCAAGCCCGAAAAGATCGTGGACCGCATGGTGGAAGGCCGCATCGAAAAGTATTACAAAGAAAACTGCCTGATGGAGCAGGTGTTCGTGAAGAACCCCGACATCACCATCGCCACCCGCGTGCAGGAAGCCACCCTGGCTTCCGGCGAAAAGATCTCCATTCGCCGCTTCACCCGCTATGAGTGCGGCGAGGGCATCGAAAAGAAAGAAAGCAACCTGGCGGCTGAAATCGCCGAAATGACTGGCAAGAAATAATTTCACAATTCAAAAGGGACGGCAATTGCCGCCCCTTTTTTTGAAGGAAGGAGAATAAGGATGAGCCAGGAATATAAGCGTGTGCTTTTGAAGCTCAGCGGCGAAATGCTGGGGGAAAACGGACGGCTGTTCGATCATGACATCATTGACCACGTGGCCAAGGTGCTGGTGGAAATCGTGGACAAGGGCACCCAGCTGGGCGTGGTCATCGGCGCGGGCAATATTTGGCGGGGCCGCTCCGGCGGGAACATGGACCGGGTCACAGCGGATCAGATGGGTATGCTGGGCACGGTGATCAACTGCCTGGCCATGCGGGACGCCGTGCAGCGGGCCGGGGGCAAGGCCGTGGTGATGAGCGCCATTGAAATGCCCCGGGTGTGCGAAGTATTCAACGCGGAGAAGGCCAGGAAATATATGAAGAAGGGCTGCGTGACCCTGTTCGCCGCGGGCAGCGGCAATCCCTTCTTCTCCACCGACACCGCCGTGGTGCTGCGGGCCGTGGAGGTGGGCGCGGACGCGATCCTGTTAGCCAAGAACATCGACGGCGTGTATACCGACGATCCCAAGAAGAATCCCGACGCCACCCTGATTCGGGAAATCAGCTATGAAAAGGCCCAGGAAATGCGGCTCAAGGTCATGGACGCAGCCGCTTTCGCCCTGTGCGCCGAGAATAAGGTGCCCGTGGTTCGGGTGTTCGGCCTGTTCGAGCCGGAAAGCATTCTCAAGGTGCTGGACGGAGATGATATGGGCACCGTGCTGCGGCCGGAAGAGTGAGAGAAGTTAGGAGCGAGGAGTTAGGAGTGAGGAGTTGAAAATTGCGCCATAAATAAAGTGTTCAGAGTGGAGCGTTCAGTGTTCAGATGTTTTAGCTGTACCAAGTCCGGTTCCGGTTCTTGGATCGGACTATATCATCTGAACTCTGTACTCTTCACTCTTTTTTATATTCTTCACGCCTGCTTTGACAAAAACCTGGGCTCATGCTATAATCAAAGAGAAGAAAAGAAACCTCCGAAAGAAGGTGTATATCATGATCCGCGTGGAAATTTTGAAGCCGACCCGCGCTTCTTTAAAGCCCTTTGTGATGCTGCCATTTCAACTGTACAGGGACGACCCCAATTGGGTGCCGCCGCTGATCGGCCAGCAGCTGCGTTCCCTCTGCCGCGCTTCTGACGGGCCCCGGCGTTTTTTTCTGGTATACGATGGAGAGCAGCCGGTGGCCCGGGTGATGGCGGGCATCAATGAGCGGCTCAACGAGCGGCTGGGAAGGAAGTATGGCTATCTGGGCCTGTTCGAGTCCGCCCAGCGGCCGGACTACGCCCGCTCCGCCCTGGACGCCGCCTGCGCCTACCTCAAGGAAGAGGGTATGGAGCGGGTCATCGGCCCCGCCGCCGTGGGCATGGATGAATTCAGCAAGGGCTTGCTGGTGAAGGGCTTCGATGGGCCGCCGGTGCTGTTCAACCCTTATAATCCCTCTTATTACGCAGATTATTTTGAAAAGTGCGGGTTCACCAAGCACCGGGATTATCTGGCTTATTTCATGCGCATGGATGAATTCGACCAGCACGCCCTGGAGGAGATCGTGCCCCGGGCCAAGAAGCGCTTCGGCTTCCGGGTGGAGCATGTGCAGCTCACCAAGGAGAACGAGGAGCGGGTGCTGCGCAACGTGGCCCGGATCCTGCGGGAATCCTTCCCGGCGGAATGGGAATGGAATGTGCCGGTGTATGGCGATCTGGTGCGCCAGTCCAAGAACCTGCGCCGGTTTTACCGCTCCGAGCTGGCCGTGATGGCCTACGCGGGCAATCGGCCCATTGGCCTGGTGTTCGCCGTGCCGGACTATAATCAGGTTCTCAAAAAAATGAAGGGCCGTATCCTGCCCATTGGCTGGGCAAAATATATGCTGAACAAGGGCAAGATTCACGGCGCACGGTGCAGCATGCAGTTCGTGGTGCCGGAATACCAGCACAAAGGCGTGAATACCGCCATGATGTATGAGGCGTACCAGGGAGCGAAGCAGATCGGCATCCAGTGGGTGGAGGGCTCCACGGTGGATGAAACCAGCATCCCCTCCATCACCAATACCGAGAAGCTGGCTTCCCACCTGTACCGGGTGTATCGGCAGTACGAAAAAAGTTTGATGGAGCCGTAAAAAGCCAGAGCACCTTTCCGCTGTTCCGTCATATCATGATAGCAAAATGGAAGCGGAGGTGGAGCCCATGGCTTTTTGGCGGGAGGTACAAACCCCGGCTTTGCAGGCGGAGGAAGCGGCGCTGCTGCCAGCGCTGCAAAGACACCCGGGAAACGGCGCGGCGCTGCGATCCGTGCTGCGCAGCGCGGGGAAAATCGGGAAAATGAAAACGGCGCCTGCCGCTTCGCAGCGCTTGAACCGGGATCGGGCTCGGGAAAGGATGCCGGCCCCCAAAAACGGCCCCGGCGTGCGAGGCGCTCTGCGCCATGTACTCCAGGGAAACAAATCATGAAAAAGTGGCTCAATAAAATATACTATTAACAGACATGTTATGAAGGGTAATTGTCTGGGGGAAACCATTCTTTGGAGCTCAAAGAATGGTTTCCCCCAAACCCCCTTCCAAGAAAAGCTATTCGATAAGATCATGGTAGAGATATATTATATTGGTTCCCGCTGTTACAATTAGGAACGAAAACATGTTTGTATTCGTTGTGCTTTCTGGGGCCAGAAGCCCTCAAGCTTTTCGTAGCCCCAACACATCAGGCGGAGATTGTTTGTTTATTCCAACGATGTTTTTTGCCAGATGCGGGTCCAGGGGGATCATCCCCCTGGCGCAGGTCTGGGCGCGCGGAGCGCCCAGCGTTCCCTTTGCTGTACTAAGAATTTCACCCTTAAGAACAAACCTGTTAGGGGTAAAAATCGCAGGAATCTACTGGCATTTCCTACATAATAATGTATTGAACTCAAAAGTCAAGATCAAAAAAAGACCGCTCCCTGCTTTTTGATCCGCGGGGAGCGGTCTTTTTCATTCAGGGATTATTTACCGGGCGAACAGCTCCGTTACATACACGAAGCCGTTTTCGTCAATGCTGACACCGATGCCTACCTTGTCCCACTGGCTGCCCAGAACGTTGCGGCGGTGGCCGTCGCTGCTCATGAAAGCGGCTTGGGCTTTTTCCACGTTGGCGTGGTGAGCAATGTTTTCACCCACACCCCGATAGTCGAACTGGAAGGAGGACAGCATCTGGGCGGCGTTGCCATAGGTGGGGGATTCATGGGCGAAATAATGGTTGTCGTTCATGTCGCTGGATTTGAGCCGGGCCAGGTTGGACAGCTCAGGATCCAGCACCAGGGGAGGCAGGCCGTTCTTGGCCCGGTCAGCGTTTATCAAATTCAATAGTTTTTGCTCTTGCGCTGTGGCGGTAAATGTAGTATAATCACCCGTGCTTACAGTAGGCGAAGCGGTAGGGGCCGCCGTAGGGGCGGGCCGCCACACGGGCGCCTGGGTGGGCCGGGGCGTTTCCTGGGAAACAGGAGAAAGGATGACAGGCACGGTGGTCATCAGAGGCGCCGGGCACGCGGTGGATTGAACCACGGGCTGCGGCGCGGGCGTGGAAACGTGCTGCGGCATGGCGGTCTGCGGCACGGGTGTCAAGACGGGCTGCGGCATGGCGGTCTGAAACACGGCGGGATCCAGGCCTGCTACCAGCTCGCCGATCGCTTCGCCCGGAAATTGCTCGGCCAGCCAGTCCGCCAGCTGACTCATTTCCTCAGCGGTGGGGGTTTGCGGGACGGCGGTATCGGTTTCGCAGCCTTGAGAAATCACAGAACCGGGATAGTATTCAATAATCCATGTGCTGTTGCCATCCTGAATCCGGAAGGAGCAGCTTTCGGCAAAAGCGCAGGGAAGAAGAAGCGCTAACGTAAGGGCGATGAGCAGGCATACAGAAATGTGTTTCATGATGTCCTCCTTCATTAGTATTTGGTTACGTTAGCATGATAATACAAATTCGGAAAAATTTCAACGCTTTTTTCCATTAAATTAACGTGGTAAATTACGGAAATGGTTGAGGAGGAATTGCTATGCGTCTCATCAAGTGCCCTCGCTGCGAACTGAACTATATCGCTCCCGAGGAGGGGGATTGCAAAATCTGCAAGCGGGAAATGAAAGGGGAAAGCCAGCAGGAGGAAATCGAGCTGTGCACCGTGTGCAACGAGCAGCCCGCGCTGCCCGGCAAGGACGTGTGCCTGTTCTGCCTGAAGGAAATGAACGCCAATGAGGACAGGAACGCGGAGGAAACGGAAAATCCCGTGGACGAAGCCTCTCTGGGCGGCATCGACCCGGTGAGCGCCATGGATGAAATCATTCCGGATATTCCGGAGGATATTCCCCAGCATGAATATGATGAAATCGAAAGTGATCTGTCCCTGGAGGAAATGGAAGAGGAAGAATCCGAGGACGAAGACGAGGAAGACGAAGAGTAAGTGGCTATCTACGCAATCGGCGATCTGCATCTTCCGGGCGGCGCGGATAAGCCCATGAACGTGTTCGGCGATCACTGGGCGGGGCATTTTGAGCGCATCTCCCGGGATTGGCGATCCAAGGTGGATGAGGAGGACGTGGTGCTGATTCCCGGGGATATCAGCTGGGCCATGCAGGTTCAGGACGCTCTGCCGGATCTGATGGCCATTGGCCAGCTGCCGGGAATCAAGCTGCTTCTCCGGGGCAATCACGATTATTGGTGGTGCGGCATCACCAGGCTCAGGGAAATGCTGCCCCAGGGCATGCACGCCATCCAGAACGACGCCCTGCGCATCGGGGACACCGCCTTTTGCGGCACCCGGGGCTGGACGCTGCCAGGCAGCGGAACGACGGAAGAAGATGAAAAAATCTACCGCCGGGAGCTGCAGCGCATGGAAATGTCCCTGGACAGGGCGATGGCGATGAAAGCATCCCGGCTGGTGGTGATGTGCCATTATCCGCCCTTGGGGGAGGGCGGCGCGGAAACGCCTCTGTCCCAATTGCTGGGGCGGTATCCGGTGGATGATGTGGTGTACGGCCACCTCCACGGGCCTTCCCTGCGGGGGGCGGTGAACGGCGTCTATGGGGGGATTCGCTACCACTGTGTATCCTGCGATGGCTTGCAGTTTCAGGTATACCGGCTGCCGGATGGAAAAAGTGGAGACAGCTCCCAGATTGAGCTGGAAAAATAAGAATTCAATCCCAGAAAGCGGTGATTTTGCACCGCTTTTTTCTATTATTCGGGCGTTGTTTCCCAAAGAGTGGAGGAAAAGGGCAGGGAAGGATCTGAGAAAAGGAAAAAACTGGGCCGGAAATGAAATATGAAATTTCTGTTACGCGCATCCCAAAAGGACGACATAAAAAATCAATAAAAGTTTATCTATTTCCGATAGAATTACAAGTAAAAAATTAGATAGTTTTCAATAAAAACCGGGAATACGAAAACGTGTTCCCTATTTTTATATTTTCTTTATGAAGGAATTAATTCAATTATGACGAATTCTAAACAAAAATATGACGATTATATTTCCCAAAGAAAGAAACCGGATTTCAGCCACGTCTTGACAAAGGGCTTAAAAGTGCCTTAAAATGGAGGAGCGTTCACAAAAGTGGAGAATAAGTGGCGGGAATAGGGGGTGATTTCATGGCGACCGAAAAAACCAACGGGGGCGACGCGGAAACGCAGCGTCCAGCGAATGCGGAAAATGCCATGGAATCCGCTGGGACCGCTCCATTTCTTGGTTTTACTGGGTCTTATCCCCACAGCATTGACGCCAAGGGCCGCATGATCATCCCCGCCGCGTTCCGGGACGCTTTGGGGGCGCGCTTCGCCGTGGCTCCTTCGCCGGACTATCAGGCGGTGGCGCTGTATCCCATTGCCGACTGGATCGCCAGACGGGATGCGCTGGTGGCGCTGGTAAAGAAAAAGCCGGTGGCCCAGCCCTTCCTGGACGAGTTCACCCGCTACAGCTATACCGACTGCGAGGCCGACGCTCAGGGCAGGCTGCTGCTGCCCCAGCGCATCCGCGCCTGGAAGCTGGGCGACGCCAGAGACGTGGATGTGTCCGGCTCCTTTGACCATATCCGCATCATTCCCGCCGCTAAGGGCCTGGAGCAGGATCGGCTGTTTGAAGAAAAGTATCCCGATCCGCTGGCCTTCCTGACGGCGCTGCAGGAAGAATAATAGGAAAACATGTTCAGTTCATGAAAGTTCCGCGTTCTAAGCTGAATTTGTTCACAGCAATATGACGTGTCAATGCAGTGTGTGACTATATTCCTTAGAACTTAAAACTTGGAACTTACAACGAAAATATTGATTTGCAGGCGATCTTTCCTGAACAGAGAGAAAAACCTGTTCTAAATCCATGTGAAGGGGGAATATACTGATGCATAAGGGGAAAGGCGGTCAGTATGTATCGGCTGGAGTCCAGGGCACGCCGGGCGTAAAGTTTGACGTGCGCAGCAATGTGCGTCTGCCGGACTCGGAAGCCGGGGCAGCCTGGCGGGAAGAAGGCAGGCCGCAGCCTTATTATGCGGAAAACGTGTGCCCTCTGCCCCGTCAGCCCAGGACGGTGCCGCTGAACACGGCCATGATCGCGCTGTGCGTGCTGTTTGTGTTTTTCGGCACGGTGGTGCTGGTCAAATCCAGCCGACGGGCCGAGCTGTCCAAGCAGATCAGCGATATTGAAGTTTCCATTCTGGATCGCGCCGCGAAAAACGCGGAGCTGGAAATTGGCCTGGCAGAGGCCCGGGATTCTGTGCGCATCGGCTATGACGCGGCGCAGAAGCTGCATATGGTGGCAACCGCCAGCGAAGCGCCCGTTACCGTGACCGCCCCGAGCACCCGGCCCTTTGGGGAAGAGGGCACCCTTCAGGAGGGAACCGTGTTCGGCTCCGTCCAGAGTGCCCAGATCATCGGCAGCCGATAACGGATTTGTTTTCGCCTGCCGCGGCAGGGGGGAGACATGCGCGCAGGACTGAAAACCAGGAAACGGCTGCTGCTGACGCTGGCGGCGCTGACGGCACTGTTTTTTCTTATTGTAATCAGGATCGGCAGCCTGGCCACCGTGCAAAGCCAGGCCCTCACGGCCCGGGGCGTGCGCCAATGGACCCGGGAGGGCGTGGTGACGGCCCGGCGGGGCGCGATTCAGGACGCCAACGGCGATGTGCTGGCCCTGTCGGCCTCGGCTTATATCGTGTCGGCCAATCCCCAATTGGTGGAGGACGCCCACGCTTTTTCCCAGCTCCTGGGGCCTCTTCTCAACGCCGACCCGGAAACCATGGAACGGAAGCTGAGCAATCAAAAGCTGGCTTCCGTCATTTTAAAAAGGCAGGTTTCCCGGGAAACGGTGGATCAGATCCGGCAGCTTCGCGCGGAAAATCCGCAAATCAAGGCCCTTTTGCGCGGAATTTCATTTGACGAAGACGCCAGAAGGGTGTATCCTAAAGGAGACCTGCTTTCCCAGGTGCTGGGGCTGACAAACGTGGATTCCGTGGGCCAAAGCGGCCTGGAAAGCCTGTATGAGGAATTGCTTCGGGGAACGCCCGGGGCCCTGCGCACGGAGGTGGACGCCCGCTCCCGGCTGCTGCCGGACGGGAAAACCGCCTATACCCCGCCAAAGACCGGCTATACCCTGCGCCTGACGGTGGACAGCGCCATTCAGGGCGTGGTGGAAAAGGCCATGCGGGAATGCCTGGCGGTGAACAATGCCGCGTCTGTCCAGTGCGTGGTGATGGATGTGAACACTGGCGCGGTGCTGGCCATCTGCATGAAGCCGGACTACGATCCCAATGACCCGCCCAGGAACGATGTGGAGCTGCTCAATCAGCTCATGCGCATCACCGCCGTCACGGACGTGTACGAGCCCGGCTCCACCTTTAAAATGCTCACCTGCTCCGCCGCCCTGGACAGCGGCGCCGCGTCCCTTTCCGACACCTTCAATTGTTCTGGGGCCATCATGGTGGACGGCGACCGCATCCGCTGCTGGAAATCCAGCCACGGGCATCAGGATCTGCCCGCCGCTCTGGCCAACAGCTGCAACCCTGCTTTCGTGACCTTGGCCCTGCGTATGGGCACGGATACCTTTTACCAGTATCTGCGCGCCTTTGGGCTGGGGGTGAAAACCGGCATTGATCTGCCGGGGGAGAGCGGGGGCATCCTGATCAATTCCCGGTATGTGAAAAATGTGGATCTGGCCCGCATCGGCTTTGGCCAAAGCGTGGCCGTGACCCCCATCCAATTGATCACCGCCGCCTGCGCGGTGGTCAACGGCGGCCGGCTCATGAAGCCCTATATCGTGAAAGAGGTATTGGACGCAGACGGCCGGGTGGTGGACCGCACGGCTCCCACGGTGGTGGCTCATCCCATCCGCCCCGAAACCAGCGCCGTCATGCGGACACTGCTGGAAAACGTGGTGGAAAACGGGGGCGGCAAAAACGCCGCCGTGCCGGGCTTCCGCATCGGGGGCAAAACCGGCACCGCCCAGGTCTATAAGGAAGGCCGGGTGGTGTCCAACGTGCACATCGGCTCCTTCCTGGGCTTTGCGCCCATGGACCAGCCACGGTTCGCCGTGCTGGTGACGGTGAACGAGGCCCAGGTGCCTGTGGATTACGGCAGCACCACCGCCGCGCCCTTCGCCGGGCAGATCATGGAAGAGATCCTGAACTGTCTGGGCGTCAGGAAAAGCGACCCCAAAGCCACCGAAGCGCCCCAGGTTTCGGTGCCGGATGTGAAGGGAATGACGGTTGCAAAGGCGCAGAAAGCCCTGTCGGAGGCCCAGCTTTTGTATGAGACTGACGGCCTGACCCAGACTGTTTCCGACCAGGCTCCGGCGGCCGGCGCGAAAATGCTTGCAGGCAGCAAGGTCATGCTGTATACTTATGACAATGAACCCCTGCAGCCCATGGATCTTCTGTCCGTGCCCAGCGTGAAGGGACTGTCCATGGTGGAGGCCGGGCGGCAATTGCGGGCCAGGGGATTCGATATGGAAATTTCGGGCAGCGGCCTGGCCGTGCGCCAGGAGCCGGGGGCGGGCAGCTACGCCCCTCCCGGGACCCGGGTGAAGGTGGTTTTTGCGTTGCCGCTGTCCCCATGAAACCCGTAGAAACGGAGTGAAACAAAGCATGTTGTTATCGGTGTTGGCCAAGGCCGCGGAGCAGGAAGTGCTGGAAATCCGCGGGGATTGTGAAATCGGCTCCATGAGCCTGGACAGCCGGAAGGCGCTGGACCGCGGCCTGTATTTCTGTATTCCCGGGGCGCGTTTTGACGGCCATTCCTTCGCCCCTCAGGCGGTGGAAAACGGGGCAGTGGCCCTGGTGGTGACCCATTTCCTGGAGGATATGTCCATTCCCCAGGTGCGGGTGAAGAACGTGCGCGCGGCCATGAGCCATATGGCGGCGGAGTTTTTCGGCCATCCCGACCGGGAAATGAAGCTGCTGGGGGTGACCGGCACCAAGGGCAAAACCACCACCAGCTATCTGATCAAGGCCATCATGGAGGAAGCAGGCTATTCCGTGGGCCTCATCGGCACCACCGGCAATATGATCGGCGGCCAGTACATCAAAAGCGAATTCACCACCCCCGAGCCCATTGACTTTTTCCGCACTCTGCGGGCCATGCGGGATGCGGGGGTCACGGTGGTGAGCATGGAGGTGTCCGCCCACGCCATCGAAATGGGCCGCCTGGCGGGGGTGCATTTTGAGGCGGGCTGCTATACCAATTTAAGCCAGGATCATCTGGACCTGTTCGGCACCATGGAGCGGTATTTCCAGTGCAAAAAGTCCTTCTTTAGGCCGGAGTGGATTTCCAACGCCGCCATCAACGTGGACGACGACACCAGCGCCGATATTTTAAAGGACATTGCCGTGCCCCATTCCACCTTCGGCATCTGCAACAACGCCGATATTTTTGCCCGGGATATTGAAATCACGGAAAACGGCGTCAGCTTTATCATGAAGCTGTTTGACGTGAACGAAATCCCCGTGAAGCTGCATCTGACGGGCATGTTCAACGTGTACAACGCCCTGGCCGCGGCGGCGGTGGGCCTGATCATGGGGGTCGCCCCGGAAACCATTACTGCCGCTCTGGAAAAGGTGAAGGGCGTGCCGGGCCGGGCCGAGGTGCTGGATACCCATACGCCCTATAAAGTGATCCTGGACTACTCCCATTCCCCGGATGCCCTGGAGAATATTTTGACCGCCGTGCGGGAATTTGCCCGGGGACGGGTGATTTCCCTGTTCGGCTGCGGCGGCGACCGGGACCATTTAAAGCGCCCCATCATGGGCGAAATCAGCGGCAGGCTGGCGGACTTTTCCATCCTCACCAGCGATAACCCCCGCACCGAAAACCCCCAGGATATTCTGGACGCCATTGAGGAGGGCATCCGCCCCACCGGCGGGCAGTATACCGTGATCGAAAACCGGCGGGAGGCCATCCGCTATGCCCTGAATATGGGCCGGGAGGGAGACATCATCGTGCTGGCGGGCAAGGGCCATGAAACCTACCAGGAAATCATGGGGGTCAAGCGTCCCTTTGATGAAAAGGTGGTCGTGGCGGAATTGCTGAAGGAAATCAAAGCGTAAAGAAACGCATCAACGCGAGAGGGGTACAGGCATGCTGTTATACGATTTGATTGCCATGGTGTGCGCCATGGCGGTGGTGCTGCTGGTGATGCCCAAGTTTCTGCCGTTCTTAAAGAAGCTCAAGTTCGGCCAGACCATTTATGATCTAGGCCCCAAGGCCCACCTGGCCAAGCAGGGCACCCCCAACATGGGCGGCATCGTCACAGCGCTGGCCACCGTGCTGGTGACCGTGGTGATCACTGTGATCGTGGGGATCAGGAAGGGCTGGAGCTTTGGCCGCGTGAATTCTCTTTGGCCGCTTTTGTTCATCACCGTGGGCTGTATGGCCCTGTTCGGCTTCCCGGACGATTACATCAAAGACGTAAAAAAGGATCATGAGGGCCTCAAGCCCAAGCAAAAGCTGATCGGGCAGATGATTATCGGCCTGGTCTTTTCCTTCTTCTGCTATCAGCGTCTGGGCAGCGACGTGATCATTCCCTTTACGGGCAAAACCTGGAATTTGGGCATTTTCTATATCCCTATCATGACGGTGCTGGTGATGTTCATTACCAACAGCGCCAATTTGCAGGACGGGGTGGACGGCATTCTTTCTTCCGTCACGGTGGTTGGCATGGCGGCCTATGGGTTCATTGCCGGTTCCATGGGCTATGCCCTGTGCATGGGCTGGGGCAGCGGGGGAGACACCGTTCTATCCCTGGCGTTCCCTTCTCTGCAAAGCGCCGTATCCTCTGCATCCAGGACGGAATCCTGGTTCACGCCCATCGCCATTCTGTGCTTTGCCCTGGCTGGGGCCAGCATCGGCTTCCTGCGCTATAACCGCCACCCGGCCAAAATCTTCATGGGCGACACCGGCTCCATGTTCATCGGCGGGGCCATGGTGGGGGTGGCCATGCTGACCAAGACCCAGTTTCTGCTGCTTCTGATTTCCTTTACCTGCATCATGAGCAGCGTGTCCGTGATGATCCAGCAGACGTATTTCAAGTATACCAGAAAGAAATACGGCGAAGGCCGCCGCATTTTCAAAATGACGCCGCTCCATCACCATTTTGAGCTCAGCGGCATGAAGGAAAACCAGATCGTGCTGATGTACGCCCTGGTGACGCTGGCCCTGTCGGTGATCGCGGTGCTGAGCATGATTTCGTATTTTTAAGCGAGGTGAAGCGCTTTGCGCAATCAGGAATTGTGGGCTAAAAAAAACGTGCTTATCGTGGGCATGGCCCGCAGCGGCATTGCCGCCGCCCAATTGTTGTGTCAGGCGGGGGCCCATGTGGCCGTCAATGATATGAAACCCCGGGAAGCCTTTGGGGAGAAGCTGGATGTTTTAAACGGCCTGCCTATTGAATTCCGCCTGGGAGAGGACGGCATTGACGCACTGAACGGCCGGGATATCCTGGTCATCAGCCCCGGGGTGCCCATTGATGCGCCCATTGTGAAGGTGGCTAAGGAAAAGGGAATTCCCGTCACCGGGGAAATGGAAATGGCTTCCACCCTGCTTCAAGGCGCCTTGGTGGCCGTCACCGGCACCAACGGGAAAACCACCACCGTCTCCCTGCTGGGGGCGATTTTTGAGGCCGCCGGGAAGGTGACCCACGTGTGCGGCAACATCGGGTATCCCCTGTCCGCCGCGGTGCTGGAAAGCAAATATGACCATGTGGTGGTGGCGGAGGTTTCCTCCTTCCAGCTGGAAACCACCCAAACCTTCCATCCCCTGTCCGCCGCCGTGCTGAACGTGACGGAAGATCATCTGAACCGCCACGGCACCATGGCGGTCTATACCGGGCTCAAGCGGCATATCTTTGATGGGCAGGATGAAGAGGATTATGCTGTGCTCAACTGGGACGACGCCGCCTGCCGGGAAATGGCCAAGGGCTTAAAAAGCCGCGTGCTGTTTTTCTCCCGGCTCAGCGAAGTGCCCCAGGGCGCTTTCGTGCGGGACGGGAAAATCATCGTCCGTCTGGACGGCCGGGAGAAGGCCGTCTGCGACGCGGAAGAGCTGAAAATTCCCGGCCCCCATAACCTGGAAAACGCACTGGCCGCCGCGGCTATGGCCTTCTCCCGGGGCGTGCCCGCGCCGGTGATCCGCCAGGCCATGCGCACCTTCCAGGGAGTGGAGCACCGGATCGAGTTTACCAGGGAGCTGGACGGCGTCCGCTACATCAACGACAGCAAGGGAACCAACGTGGATTCCACCATCAAGGCGGTGCAGAGCATGAAGGCCCCTACCGCCATCATTTTGGGCGGCTACGACAAGCATGTGTCCTTTGATCCCCTGGCGGATGAGATCGTGAAAACCCCGCTGATTGAACACTGCGTGCTCATCGGCGTCACCGCGCCCCAGATCGAAGCGGCCCTGAAAAAGGCGGGCTATACCGCCATCCACCATGCCGCCTCCATGCAGGAAGCCGTCGAAATGTGCCGCGCCCTGTCCCGGCCCGGCGGCAACGTGCTTCTGTCTCCCGCCTGCGCGTCCTTTGATATGTTTGAGGACTACGAGCAGCGGGGCAGGATTTTCAAGCAGATCGTGATGGACCTGAAGTAAAAAACGTTCAATAATTCAGAAAGCAAAGTACAGATGGAAGTGTTCCCGCTGATAGCGGCGGGCAGGAACATCGGTGCTTTGCTTTTTTAATGGTCAAAATTCCTGTTCCCTTTTCCCAAGAAAGGATGCTTTGCGATGATCAAACCCTCCGTTCTTCCCCGCAGAAAGGTGAAACCGGTGGACAAAACGCTGCTGACCATCCTGGCAATGCTGCTGATGCTGGGCCTGCTCACCCTGTTCAGCGCCACCTATTACAAGGCCCAGGACACCGGCGACCCGCTGAGCGAAGTGAAAAAGCAATTGTTCGGCGTGGGGGTGGGGGCCGTGGCCATGGCTGCCACCATGCGCATCCCCTATCGGTTCTGGGGCAGGCGGCGGGTGGTGATGACCGGCGTTATTGTCAGCATGATCCTGCTGGTGCTGGTGGCCATTCCGGGCATCGGCACCTCCGTCAACCGCTCCCGGCGGTGGCCGACCCCGGGGGCGCCGGCCTTCCAGCCGGCGGGGTTGGGCGCGCATCGC
>ODAI010838703.1_pt1 | contig 13926 bp, 41 predicted proteins | sample 1539321 | NCBI WGS metagenome assembly ODAI01 (sample SAMN02144231, study PRJEB22623) | gut metagenome | biome: sheep rumen | host: Ovis aries | place: New Zealand
AGTTAGTACCCCAAAAAATAGAAAAAGATATTGGGAAAAAGAGTCTGATTCGTGAATAAAAAGAAAAGTTTAAGAAAAAAAAGATTAAATATGAAAAAGCCGTTAAAATACTTGAGATTTTAGAAAGTGGGGAGACTATATGATAGGGTTACAGGAACTTAAGGATGCTTATGAAGTGATCAAAAATGAGTACGGTTATCTTTGTAAAAATATATCTTTTCCACACGATGATAACGAATATACAAAATTTGTATTTGAATATCAAGGATTTCCGATAAAGCACTCATTTTCATATTTGTTATATGAAAGTCCGTATGGAGAAAATGACGATGTGGAATTCTATAATAGCGAGAATGATGTAAGTTTTACTATAGCACAATTGTTCGCCATTACGGGTTTCGTTAAAATTATTCAGGATAATAGAGATAACAAAGATGTGATTAATGAGTTTATTGAATATCTTAAAAAGGATATAATGTGATTTATGAAAATGAAACATGCATATAATGATGACATGCGTTGGACGGAAGACGCTGACAGGCTATCGAAAAAAGTCACTTCAATTTTAGGCGATACTATTGATGATGCACTAAAAGAATTTTCCCCGGAAAGTGTTTATTATATTGTTGATGACGCCGTTAAATTACAAATATTGAGGCATATAGTATTAGGAGAGAATTAGAATAAAAACCACGGAGTAGATTATGAAAACAAACATAATAACTTATGAAATTGACGAAGATAAACTCAGAAATAAAATTTTAGATTTTGAAGAGATTACACATCAGCATGCCTATATATTTATGAATCAGAAGATGGCTTCTATTTTTGAAGAGCAACACAAGCCATATATCATTGGTAGCAAAGAAGCAATTGATAAGCTTGCGTATAAATTTAAAAACGGATTCTATATTGGAGTATATGATGGCAATAAGATTTTTATTGATGACGATCTTGAGTTCGGAGAAGTTGATATACGATGAAACAAGTCTTTGATCGGGAAAGGGGTAAAAATGCTTACTACACAGGAAAGAGCGGATATCCTTGATAGGATACGCGAAATAGTCAAGGAAATAAGGGATTTAGAGAAACAAGTTGTTGACCTTTGGTATTATATAGCGGAGAACGATGAATTCCCGTCAAATGATGCCCAATGAAAATTAGATTTGATAGGAGAATATAATTGAATGGAGCATGGATACTTGGTGGAAATCCACAAGATGAAAGAGTAAAAAATGATTGGTATGCAACCAATCCAGAAGCAGTGAGAAAATTATTAAATGTTGAAAGTTTTAATATGAAAAATATTCTTGAACCGTGTGTCGGGGGCGGGCATATTGCTAATGTTTTGAAAGAATATTCTATGGAGAATGTCACGGTCATAGATGTAGTAGATAGAGGATATGAGGGAACGATTGTCACAGATTTTCTTAATTGGAAGCCTGATAAAGAATACGATACAATTATAACAAACCCTCCATATAGTTTAGCATCGGAATTTGTTAAAAAATGTATAGATATTTTATCACAAAATGGCAAACTCGCAATGTTCCTTAAAATACAATTTCTTGAAGGTTTAAAACGTAAAGAATTGTTTGATAAATTTCCACCAAAATATGTATATGTATTTCGTAAAAGAATGCAGATTTTTAATGAGGGGATAGAGTTCAATCCTAAAACAGGGAAGAGATGGAGCAGTTTATTATGTAATGCCTGGTATATTTGGGATAAGAAATGTAACACGGAGCCAATTATAAGATGGATTGATTGATAGGAAATTAGATTTTATGAGGAAAAAACGATATGGATGTAGTAACTTTTGTAGAAGAATACTTAGGGATTGAATTACTCCAGTATCAAAAAGAATATCTTAAATGGTTATCAAATCAAGATACAAAGCATACGTATTGGATTACTTGTGCGCCAAAAACTGGATACAGTTTAATTAGAGAGATAATGAAAAAAGATTTGATTGGAGAAAAATATGAGCTATAACGAGAACGGCATTTGTAAATTCACAATAGAACGAGAAGACAGTCGTGGTTCGCAACAACATCATTCGTTACAGCTGGTGGCAAGAATAGATGTTGATGACCTGGTAAAGCTATTCGATGAAGCTCCGACAAATTTTGATGGCGAGAATCCCATTTGTAAAGTAAAAGATCCAATTAAATTTACCAAGTTTGTTATCAGAAGGTTATGGGACGATGCGCCATATGAAGCTGATGATGTTGTTTGGGCGCAGCCGTTGACTTATATTTTTGAGCAGTTACTTGAAGATTATAAACCAGAGTTTCTGGAGTATTTTGAGGAGGTATGATAAATATGGTTAAAGTATTTACAACGAACAGTGACGGGAAAATTGAATTTACTAAAGATGAATTAGAAAAAGTATTAAACGAAGTGTGGGAAGACGGTCGTAATTCAGCTTCTTTCTATTGGGGGACATCACCGACAATAACAACACCATATTATACGGACAAATCTGTGGAGATTACTTGTTGTTCAGGAAAAATAAAAAAAGATTAAAGATTTGATTGGAGAGAAAAATGTTAATTAAAAGAATTAATCATGTTGAATTACATTTTAACGCAAAGAATGATTATAAAAAATTATTATTTATGAAAGATGATTGCGAAATAATCGTAAAAAATCTAAAAACGGATTTGGCATCAGCTGGAGGAGAAACAATAGATTATCATAGATATGACTCATTAGAACTGTGGCTTAAAGCTGATGACAAGAAATACGATGACCACAATTTTGATTCATTGAAAGCAATTAAAAATTTGAACATAAATGATTTGTGTAGCATTGTTATCGTATATACAGACGGATCAGAATTAATGTTACATCCAACGAAAGACATCAATTATATTGCGATGAATGGAGAAAATGAATTTCTGCATGTTATGTGGACATAAAATTGAGGTTTCATTGGAAAAATGAGAAATTTTGATCAAGATAGTGAAAATTATTATTATTACGGAAATCCAGATTTTAAGACCGAGGAAGTACTGAAAACACGGGGTTTCTATTACGACCGAAATGAGTTTGATGAATTTGGCAACAAATTTGAAGTTTGGGTTAAAAATAAGACCCAATGAAAACTAAGTTTTATGGGAAGTAATATGGATATATATGAACTAATAGATTACTACATTGACAAATATCTAGAAGAAAAGGAACATCAAACAGATGGATATGCTCTTGCTGGAATGTTACAGGGATTACTATGGATTTGCCGCTTTGGTGGCGTAACAGATGACAATCTTGGTGATGATAGATTAGTAAAAATATCTGGCAAATGAAATAAGTAGTTGGGGACTTATAAAATGTGTAATTTTTGTAAAAGCATCTATTAAAAATATGGTATATAAAGGGATTAATTATGAAAGTAAAAACTGTATGGTATGATAATTTTAATAGCGGTAGTGTACAAATTAATTGGGGACAAATTGGTAATGTAGTTCAAGGTTATTGTAGTTATTTTTCTGAGGATCCTTATTTGATAATGAATGACGAAACATTGGAAAAATTAAGTAGTCCTTTCACTATAGAAAGAGATGATATTAATGATGTATTGGTCGCTAGAAACGTATTAAATGGGAAAGATTTAACTGGAGCTGTTTATACTGGTAGGTATAAAGTTTATATAGACAATGATCTTCCATTCGGAATTATTGATGTACGATGAAATGAAATATTTAGGAAGATAAGATGAAAGAAATAAAATTGTGGCATAAGAAAACACCATTGGTAATTGAACTAATCCATGCATTGTATAGATTACCTGATTGTAGTTGCGGTGGTACTGGTCATGTAATAACTGATGATGAAAATGTTAGAGATTGTGATCTTGCATGGATGATGGAAATGCTAAAGTCAGATGATAAATTTTTTGTAGAAAGCCCAGAATCGGATCTGGTAGAACTCATATGTAAAGAATTGTTAGAGATGACATATGAACAACGTTTAGCTGTTTTTGAAACATTCAATTTGGGCATAGATATCGATGAGTTAGACGAAGATTTTTTTAATTCATATAAAGAAGAAATGTTAGAAAGAATAAATACAAAGATTAAAGATTGGCCCAATAAGTAAAAAGTTTTCGATTGGAGAAACAATGATGAATCAAAATGTATACATTATTTTAGGTGATGATCCGAGGAGCGATGAAGAAAATATATATGGTGTATATGGCGTATATAAAACACTGTCTTCTGCCGAAAATAACAAGAAAATATTAGAAGAAAAAAACGGTCGTTGGATGTCATATCATATAGAAGCGTTTGAATTATCGACTGATTGGAGTATGCATGAAAGTATATAAACAAAATCAATATCTTGTATTCGATCTTGACGATGGGAAAACCGTAAAATATGATTTTGCTAAGAAGGTTGCCATTGGTAAGAGCGGGAAAAAAGTTAAAGATTTAAGGTCGCAGTTGTCTGGAAAAAATCTGGACGATGTTTTTAATAGCTGCGAAGATCAAAACTACGCAAAATTCTTAAGGTGGGTACGTAAAAATACTAATTGTTATATTACTAATATTGGAACTGTTTTGGCCCATGTCCCGGAGTATTCTCGTTTTGAACAGTTTTTCTCGGCGGGTGTTGATGTATTATCATGGAATGCGTTATCATATGATATGAAGCATGTTCCTAAAGGACTAATAAAAATATGTCGTGAATATGATATACCCATTAATGATACTCTTATAAACTCATATAAAAAATTACCAGATGCTTATAATATTGTATACTCAATTAGTTTTACTTCATTTGATAAACAAGATGTCAGATATTTGTTTACTGATACATATTATAATATGCTTGGGTATTATGAAAATAAATATAATATGGCAATAGAAGAATATGGATATACGGCGAAAGGATTGCTAAATTATTTAGATTACTGCAAAACATATGAAGCTTTTAATGATGTACATAATAATCTAAATATGCTTTTGGATTATGCTCATATGATGAAAGTAATATCTCCAAAGTTTGATAAGTATCCTCGCCACCTTTTATCTACTCACCAAATCGCCGCTAGAAATTATACTAGATTAAAACAAAAATTTGACGAAATTGCATTTAAAAAAAGAATTAATCTCGATATGGAAAAGACGATTGGAAGCTATAGATTCTATTATCCCAGATCCACTCAGGATATTAAAGATGAGGCCGTTGCACAAAACAACTGTGTGGCATCATATATCCAACGTGTTATTGATGGCAAATGTGATATTTTGTTTCTTCGGAAAAAGGATTGTCCTGATGAATCGTTGGTAACTATTGAGGTGAGAAATAATCAAATCGTCCAGGCTCGTCAAAAGTTTAATGATCCTGTTACGAATTCGCAGCAGGATGCAATTGATAAATGGAATGAGTGGTATAGCAAGAAAGTAATGGATATAGCATCGTAAAAACTTCGCGAGTGGGACGGAACGATGAATCAAATAATTAACTATGAATTTATTCCTAATGGGATGGTAGCCATTCCATATATTGAGGAAGAAGATTGTAAAGAAGATGTCGTTATAAAATTTGACGATAATAACCATAATCCAAACTGGTCACCAGGGTGGCTGAAATATGATTATCTACCATATAGATCAGAAATATAATCTTCAATAGAATATAGAGTGATATTATGAGACCGAAATATAAAGAAAAATATAATGAAATGTTTAGAAAACTAAACACAACAGTAATTAAGTGGGAAATTTTTATTCTTAAAAAGAAAATGAAAAAGAATTTTATTATTGACAAGGATGGTTATAGGTATTATGGCGGTCCACCTGATTTTATTGATACATTATTATTAAGGCTTTTTGGTTTTCGTCTTGATGAAGTCGGATACGACAAATATTCAAATGAGATTCAACGGTGGGTGTAAACTGCATCGGATAACGAGTAGATAGAGGTAGAAAAATTATGGAAAAGACATCAGATAGTTATTTCAATATCGGAGAATTAAGAATATTAAAATCTTGTAATGAAGATATCTTGAGAAAATTTATTAAAAAAATATCAGAAGAGTTCTTTATTGGGAGAATTGGTGAAGATGAAAAATATATGCATTTTGTCATATATGATAAACAATTTTTTAAAGATCATAACTTTGTTAGTCCGGTAGATACTTCAAGGATGGATTTTAAGAACATTGAAGAAGGTGAATTATGGGAAAGACAGATTACACTAAAATGATTACCCTTTTGGATTCATTAAATATAGACTACACAGAAGATCGTTGGAAGGAATCAAGAACTAATCATGACTGTATTAGAATTGAGATTAAAGAATCAGATATGTGTACGGCGGGCCATGTAGGTATTGACTTTACTAATGGGAAATTTGTAGGATTCTCATCGTGGGAATAATAAATTGATTTGATTGGAAAATTGATTATGAAAGTAATTAATGGTTATGGCGTTGAAATAAAGTTTGAACCTTTAGGAAAAGATGATTTATTAACCGTGCTTAATGATTATATAAAATATTTAGGCAAATTAGCACATGACCAAGATTATTCAGTATTGGAGAGGTTAATTGAATATGACAAATCTTGCATTTAGAACTAGGTTATCCAGTATCATTACTCCAACGTATAAGATATATCCTCAGATGATTGAGACGATGGAGGGAGCCCCAATCACATGGAACAACAAATGCGTAGGATATATCAATAAAGTAGATATTGAAAATAATGAATGCTATGGATTGTTATTTATAGATAAATTGATGCCATGGTTTACACAGAATGGCGATGAAATTACATCGTTAACTATAGAAATTTGATTGGAGAAAAAAATGAAAACGGATCAAAAATACAATTTTTCTATAATGCCATATATTGATCGTGGTCGAAAATCTTTATATCCAAACGAAACACATATAGAACGCCGACATTGGATTTGGAAAGAAAGTGGTGTTTCAGATCTATATTATTTGTTGCTTAATCATTTATTAACTGAGGAGCAGCGCAAAGATTATTATAAATTATTTGATGGAAAAGATTTCATTTTCGATATTGATAGACTGATAAATTACTGTTTAGAGATAGTTATGGAACATTCGTAAAGAAAATAATATAAAAATATTTACAGAATTACGGAGAGTGAATAAATGAGAGATCCAAATAGACTTGATAAATTTTATGATGAGTTGAAAGCTATCCATAAAGAATATCTGGCTGACTGGAGATTTGGTCAACTATGCAGCAATTTCTTCGGTTGGCTTATGCAGGAGAAAGGTGTTGATCTTTTCTTTCCTGAAGAGGAACGGATGTTGGAGTATCTAAAAGAATATATCGGTTATAATGTTAATAAATAACAACACTAAACAAGATAGAGGTGATAAATATGAATATTATGAAGATTGATAAAGAAAAAATTTTGAATGCTATTGATGCTTTTAAAGAAAACAGTGGAAGACAGCCGTATGTTATCTGCAACAAGGAAACGTATGAGAATTTGAAAAAAGTTTGTCAGAATGAAACCCGCACAACAGCGTCTGGTAGTCTTACGTGGAATGGCGTGGTGACGCCGCAGCCACCGAAGAGTATCTGTATTGACGGGACTGAGTACATCCAGAAAGAGGATCAGCATTTAGCTATATGGCGAGGATCAAAGGTTATTATTGATCCTGATCTGAAGTACGGTGAGATGATTTTAGGGTAAAGCAGTTAGAAATGAGGAAAAATCTTATGGCTAAAATTTTAATCGTTGTAGATATGCAAAATGACTTTATTACTGGATCCCTCGGTACACCCGAAGCCAGAGCAATCGTAACTAACGTTAAGCGCAAAATCAAAGAATGCAAAGAAGCTGGTTATGAAATATACTTCACACGAGATACGCATTGGAAAGACTATCTCAAAACATTCGAAGGACAGCATCTTCCTGTAGAACATTGTATCTGGAATACTCCAGGTTGGCAGATTCCGCAAGAATTATTTGAATCATTCTATCTTAATGACGATTATATTATTATTAACAAAAATACTTTCGGATATATGTCCTGGGAATATTATCTTCCTGAAGAAACTGATGTTGATCAGATCCAGATTTGCGGATTATGTACAGATATTTGTGTGATATCGAATGCGCTGATTCTTCGCGCAATGTATCCAGACGCAGAGATCATATGCGATGCTTCTTGTTGTGCGGGAACCACGCCTGAAATGCATGAAAAGGCATTGGATGTTATGAAAAGTTGCCAGATTGAGGTGATTAACGAATGAATGAATTATTAGAAAGAAAAGCCGAACTCGAAGCACAGTTAGATGAACTGCAGGAAGATGTTGAAACATACTACGCCATAAAAGAAAAATATAAAGAAATAAAAGAAGAGATTTCTGATATTGATCGGAAGCTTAAATATGCTAAACACAAAGATATTGTTAACAAGTGTTTTAAAGCCAAAAATGATGGATATAAAGGAATCGAAGCTTTTTTCGTAATTAAGATTTTGGATTCGCCAAATGAGAATTGCGCTTTATGTTTTTGTCTTACTAAGAAAGATACAAATGATGTATTTAGTGATTATGCCATTGGAACCAAGATTATGGTGCTTCGGTTGTGGAGCAATGTAGTATTGAGAATGGTGTATAGAGAAAGTGATGAAAAAGTAATTGACCTATATGAGGAAATTTCCTTAGATGAGTTTTCAGAGATTTATAATGACATATCAAACAAAATGAAGAAGATAATAGATACAAAAGGGGAATCATATGAAATTCTTAGTTGATGAAATGCCGAAAGAAAGCAGCCATTGCCCATGGAGTGAATGGGAATGTACATATGATGTGTACCGTAATTCTGGCAGATATATGTGCCGAGTTGACAAGAGGCCGTGTGATTTCAGCGGCGGACCGAAATGCCGTTGGCTAAAGGAAGAAAAGAACGGTGATGGAAGATGACAATATTAAGTGAATCGAGTGTAAATTGTTCTGTTTCAACGCTTGTTGTTGGCATTGTGGCAACGATTGTTGCATTCGTAATTTTATATCATGAAATTAATTTTGGAGTTGATAATTTTGGATCGGTTTTTAAGGTGATAATGGGGACAACCATTTTAGGTTGTGGAATGGGTTCGATAATATGCGCTTGCAATGATCGATATACTGAATATAAAGTGGTTCTTAATGATACTTATCCTGCTAAAGAGTTTTTAAGTAAGTATGAGCTAATAGATATTGACGGCGAAATTTACGTGGTTAAAGAAAAGGAAGAAGAACAACATAACAATGGATAAAGCACTATATTGTATGATATTTCTTAGTTTAATTATAACCAACAGTATTTATATTGGTGTTGGAATAATGAAGAAAGACAGGATTGTTGTAATTGCCAATGCAATGGCTGTCATAGTAAATGTTGGAAATATTATGTTGAAGATTTTAGGGAATTTGGAAAGGTGAAAAATGTTTGTTAAATTAAGACATAGAAAATATCAGGGCGGCGGTTATGTAAGTTATAATGTTGCTTTTTCGCTTGATGACATCGCCAGAGTAGTTGAAGATTATGACTACAACTTTACAAATGTGATTACTAAGAGCGGAGAGGTTTATGTAATCCCGGAAACATATCAAAGTGTTATGAAGAAAGTTGAGGAGGTAGAAAATGAAGTATGTAATAGAGATTGAAGATGAACCTTTTGTGAGAAAATCCGCATTGCATGGAGAAGAGGCTGTATATCGGGCAAAAGGATTTAAAAGTCTTGTGTTTGATCAAAATGGGCTAGACAAACTGATTCCGTTAAAAGAGAACGAGGATAATGAATTCCACGTTGGTGATGGCGTTAAAAAAGGGAATGATATTGGATATGTCCTTGTTCCGAATTATAGAGGTAACAAAAATGTGTTTGTGGGCCTTATCCTGGATAAATACGCATCGCCTCAAATATTATATAAAGATGGATGGCATAAGACAGGCGCGAACGATGAGTTTATCCGAGAATGTGTTCTGGATTCGGCAGATGCATTGGATTATGAGATCGCGGGAAATAAACTTTGACTACAGGTGATTAATATGATATAATAAAGAACAAGGTAAAATTATAAAAAGCGAACATTCAATGTACAGTTTTTGGCGAATGTTCGCTTTGAATGTGCGGTTTTTTGGAGGTGATGCCATATGATGTTTGAAAAGCCACCAACTAAGGTAATCTTTTTAGACGTTGATTAGTAGACGGAGTGCTTAATAATGAAATAACAAATGCCGTTGCCCCGTCTGGATGTACCGGAGTTATTGATTCTAAGGTCAAGTTGTTAAAACGAATTGTTGATGCTACTGGCGCAAAGGTCGTGCTTAGTTCCGATTGGCGATTGTGCAAGCCAACGGATCCTGACTATAAGTATTTGGTTAATAAACTGAAATATAAAGGCGGGATCGTACTTTACGGAAAAACCCCAGATATTAACTGGAGATACAGAGGCCAGGAAGTTTTAGCTTGGCTCGGCGAACATCCGCATGTTAAATCCTGGGTTGTGCTTGACGATAATGATTTTGATTTCTATCGAAAAGAATTTGATAACCATGTAATCATTACGGATTTTTATTACGGGTTATCCGAGGATGATGTTGAGGAGGCAATTAGAATTCTAAATGGCGGCGAAGAGGCGTAAGGGGCGTGGCATTGATCACGTTTGGGAATTGGTTAAGTATAAACACGATGCGGCGATTTATTCTAGATGCAAGTGCGGATTTCGGCATCAAGTAAGTGAGGGTGTTGGTCCAGGTGCATTTAAGCCAGAACGTTTATTTCCGTATTGTCCACACTGTGGCGCGAGGAAGAAAAGATATATTAACGAGATTAAGAAATTAGATTTCGACTGGTGGGATGAGTATGAATATGAATGAACTTGATAAAGAGATTGAAAGGTTAGTAGATGAGTATAATGTGAGTTCTGATGAGGTTTTAAAGCGGATGCTGAATGTGAGTAAGAAACAAGCTCATGCTAAACTCGAAGCAGAGATTGAGAAAAATAAGAGATACGTAGGGCGTTGTTATAAACAATTTTATAAACCAGCCCTGTTCCCAGCTATGTATAAGTATTATAAAGTCATTTCGAATGTGGGATATGATAGCTACTGTGTTCAATGTCTGCGATTTGATGAACATCCGACATATTGGTTCGATTATAGGGACATTCGTATGGAAAGTGCGAGTCAGTATCTCACGGGAGAGTTTGATTTTTCTTCTTTTGAGGCCGAAGATGTTTTTGTTAATGATCTGAAAGAGTGCGAAGAGATTTCACGGGATGAGTTTGATGAAGCTGCGAAGAGATATCTTGATGAGTTGTTAAATTTGAACTGGGTAGCGTATCATAACAGAACGACTGAGATCTGGCCTACAGACGAGAGGTGGTTAGAAGATGATCGAGAGAAAGCTTGATGAGTTAATAAATCTGGTTAAGGCTTGGATTGAAAAACAAGATGCGGATGGTTGTGTTGGATGCGCATTCTATGACCGTGATGAATGGGAAATGCCTTGTGCGAAATGCAAGCGTAATTGCAAGGATTATTGGAGAAGAGCGGAAAATGAATAAACTGGATTTTGATGATTTTATAGGATTTGAAAAAGAGACTGAGTTGGCTTCAGAGTATAGTTACGGTAATTGGATTGCGCTTATTGGCGTTGTGAATTTTCTTAAAGATAAGATCTGGTATAGGGTAATCCGCCGCAATAACGGTGAAACGCATAAATTCTCTTTTTCTGATTTGGCTTCTGCGATTGATTGCTACAATAAGATGTTATAAGGAGCGAAAAATGAGCGAAAAGTATAATCTTCAGCTAAATCTTGATGAGATTGATTTCATTATTAAAGCCATCGATTTTTATCAACAGGCAATTATGGTAATGAAGCACGAAGAAAGCTATGAAAAATTCCGGTTAGTGAATATGATCACTTATAAGAACATCTATACGCAGCTTGCCGAGGTGATAAAATGATGAGATATACATTGCCGCCAAACATGCAAAATCTTTATGCGTTTGGTAATCCGACAAAGGATGAAATTTCGTTAATGACAAAGAACGGATTTCAGTTTTATTGTCGATTAGATAACGGTGAAGAGATGTGGATAGCGGATGTTAAAAATCCTACGGCTGTTAAACTCGCAAAGGAGAATCAATGACACTAAAAAGCGGATTTGAAATTGTTCCCGGACTTTATAAGTTCACATATTTTGCTAATGATAAGTTTGTTAAAAGTGAAATAATTAAGATTAATAACGGTGATGAGGCTTCGATATCCAACATAATTAGAATATTAGAAAACAATGTTGCCGTTTATAAGCTTGATGAAAACAAAAGAGTTGAAAAGATGGTACATCCGATTGTTTACGAAGTTGATTACGAAGATGAGAGGTGATGATTATGGATGATATATTAAAAGAAAGACCACCTCTGGGTGTAACTAATTATAATATTGTAGCTGGGGATAGGATTAGCAAGCTTGCTGAAGCGATTATCCGCCATGCTAGTTTCCCGGATCAATATAGCAGACAGATTACTCTCTGGGCCAAAGAGATTGTTTATCAATGTGGGCTTGTTGACTATTTATCAAATGAAGAAAAAGTAACGAGATGAGGATGATGTAATTATGGGGATGTACGATACATTTGGACACAATGGGGATCAGTTAAAAATATTTGATATTCCATGTTATTATTTTGATCAATCGGCATATAATAAATATAAAGAGGATGGCACTGAATATAAGTTCCTTGGGTACATGGGCGGAAGTCTCAGTCATTTCAATATTGAGGATCCTGTTCCATGGAGAGGATTAAGCTACAATTACTCGCCGAATTTTACCGTTGTAGATGTAGGATATAAGGAATATCCGACAATGCTTTTTGGATTTACGAACGGTAAGCTTCTTAGTGTTATTGAGTATAACGAAGAAAAATTCTACGATTATGAATATCTTTTTGGCGGCGATAGAACTGTTATCAATGGATATGGTACAAAACTTAGATTAAGAACAGTTTATCAACTCAGAGATTTTGTTGCAGCCACGATAGAAGCGGACCAAAATAGAATTGAAGTCATTAAAGAATTGCGTCCAATTAGACAATGTATATATGATTATTGTAGATTAGTTAAAGGTGATAATAATAAAACAAAAGATTGCACAGATGCAATTGATACCCTGGGCAAGATTCAATCGGAAATGTTAAAGGAAGCATTAAGATATACTAATTACTTTTATAAAAGGGAACCTCATGGTGTAGATAATGTGTATGGCGAATATGGCGGATATCTTGAGGCTGTGCATTATTATACGGATTGTGATAATCCTGTTGATTTGTTTCCTGCATTGATTCACGAAGCTAACAAGTATATAAAAGACAATGAAGTTACTTTGGAAAAGTTTTTTGCATGGAATGATACGCCAGACGAAGATAAAGAATGGATTACTGAGGTCGATAAGAGGATTAGAGAATATGAGTGAAGAAGAAAGAATTCGGGAATTGATTGACGATATATCAAATGCTGACATTGAAAATGCCGCCGGATCCGTAAATGATTATAAGGATGAAATTGTCGAAGCGGTTAATGATTATATGGAAAGCGTAAAACAGGATATAAGCGATGCGTTTGAAACATTACACGATGGAATTATTCGTGAACTTGAACTTTTGAGGATTGATGTTGATAAAGCCGATGAATACAGTGATCCTAAATTAATAAGAGCTTTATTTATAACCGCAAATGATATGTTAAACAGTTGTATTGATGTTGTTAATAAATGTTTTGGTAAAAAAGATGATGAAACTGTTTAATAATTATAAATCCGGAGGGAAGCATGAAGATATTTTTAAATGAGAATGTGTAGGTTATTATGCAATTTCATTCTCGAAAAATATAGAGTATTATAGATTAGATGAATTTGAGGAACAAAGAAAA
>ODAI011330630.1_pt1 | contig 13926 bp, 11 predicted proteins | sample 1539321 | NCBI WGS metagenome assembly ODAI01 (sample SAMN02144231, study PRJEB22623) | gut metagenome | biome: sheep rumen | host: Ovis aries | place: New Zealand
TGCAGCACTTCACTGAAGGTCGAGTCCATGTAGGCCTTCAGATTGCGTACCGTTTTGGTTTTACGAAAAAGAAAGGGTATTTTCGCCATAGTGTCCTTTCTGCCCGCATACGGGGCCGGTATGGTATGTCCGTTGCTGTTGAGGTAAAAAAGGAGACTGCCGACCTTATGCGTCCGCAGATCCTGATTAGATTTTAGCCTTTTCGAGGGAAGTACACAATAGAATTAGAGGAAAGAGAAGAGCATGAATTGAAATGGGGGCAGATATATACCGGGAAAAGGGTCATATGGGTAACAAGGCAGGATTAGAAAAAAAGCGGGCACGGGACAAGGTCCCGGCCCGCTGCAGAAGGACTTTTATTCGGATTTTTTCTTTCTGGAGGAAGGCTTTCTGGCAGGCTTTGTCCTGCAGGAGAGCAGATCATAGGTACGGATGTTATTGTCAGGGTCATATCCTTCCTTCATGTAATTTACAAGAATCCTGGCACAGGCCGACGCGTCGGACCCGGCATGGTGATGGTCCAGAGCAATATTGTAATGGCTGCAGAGCTCATCCAGCTTATGTCCCTGATCCGGCAGATGGCGCTTTCCGATCTGACAGGTACATATGTAGGGAACTTCTTCCTTCCAGGAGATGCCGTAATCACGCAGGCATTTGCCCAGAACGCCCATATCAAAAGCGGCATTATGGGCTGTCAGCAGGCCGCTTTCCATGGTATCCCGGATATCTTCCCAGATTTCCGGAAAGGTCTTTTCGTTTCTGACCATACGGGAACTGATACCTGTCAGCTGAACATTAAAATAGTCAAAGCTCTGCTCCGGATTGACCAGAGAATAATACTCTGAGATGATCTTTCCCTTTTCGATCACGGTAATGCCGATGGCACTCATGCGGTTGTTATAGTGATTGGGCGTTTCCACGTCAAAGCATACAAATCTTGTAGTTTCCATACATAACTCCTTTACCGGCATGCATTATTATAAGGGGCATGAGAGCGGCAATCAAGAAGGGCCTGCTCCTAAAACCAAAGATCCGTAAAATAAAAACTGCTGCAGAATGACTGAAAAAGGAAAGGGAAAGCAGGAAGGGGATAAGGAGAAAGGACGGGAAGCTGATATGAAAATCCTTGAAGGCGCAGGCGGGGCACATTATTATAAATAGCAGTTATGACCGGAGAAGAAACATCTGCGTGAATGCCGTCTGCAGTCGGGCTGAAATGCTTCCGGCCGGCAGTAAAAAAAGCTGCCGCACGAACTTTATACTGTTTTGCACCAAAACAAGCCGTACGAACAAATAAATAAAAACGGATTAATAATTTGCCAGTACGAATAAATCTGACTGCCGGGATACAAAAAAGGCAGTACCTGAAAAAAAGAAGAGATGCGGACAAGGGCCGGAGGCTCTGACTGCATCGGAAAGGAAGCAAATGAATCATAAAGAAAGAATGCTGGCAGGCCTTCCCTATAAGGCCTGGATGGACGGACTGGAGGAAGAAAGGACAGAGAATAAGAAAAGGATCTATGCCTATAATCATCTGGTTCCGGAGAGATGGGACAAACAGGATTCCATGATCAAAGAGATCCTGGGAAAGACAGGAGAGCATGTTCATATAGAACCGCCTTTCCACTGCGACTACGGTTACAACATTGAGGTGGGAGAGAATTTCTTTGCCAACTACAACCTGATCATTCTGGATGTGGGAAAGGTAAGGATCGGTGACAATGCCCAGATCGCCCCCAATGTGGCCATCTACACGGCAGGGCATCCCCTTCATCCCGAATCCAGAAACACCGGCTACGAATACGGCATTGACGTCACCATCGGAGACAATGTCTGGCTGGGAGGAAATACCTGCATCATGCCGGGCGTGACCATAGGAAACAATGTGGTGATCGGAGGAGGCAGCGTCGTGACAAAGGACATTCCCGACAATGCCATAGCCGCAGGCAATCCCTGCAGAGTCATCCGCTATATCACGGAAGAGGACAGAGACTATTACTATAAAGACAGGAAATTCGATGTGGAGGACTACAGGCCCTGAAGGAAGGTTAAAAGACAGATCCTGGAAATACCTGATCAGTCTGTCTGCCTGCTCTCCTTTCTGTGTGCTATAATCCGTTTAGGGAAAAACAAAAAGCCGTCTAAAGCGGCTTATTCCGGAGAAGAAAATGCATCAACCCTGAAGGAGAGAAACGACTATGAACACATTACGGGAATTTCTGGATTACATGGCAGAAAAATTCGGCCATGCGGACGCCTACATGTGGATGGAAGGCAGTACCATCCGATCAAAGTCCTTTGCGTCACTGCGGGCCGATTCCTTTGGTATTGCCCTGAGGCTGTACCAGGCATACGGAGCAGGATGTAAGATCGCGCTGATCGGGGACATGTCCTATCCCTGGATCGCCGCCTATTACGGCATCATGAACAGCTCCTGCATTTCCGTTCCGATGGATACCAAGCTGAGCGCCCCGGAGCTGGTGGAGCGGCTGGACTTTGCCGATGTTACAGTGGTCTTTTTGTCCAGACGTTATGAAGCTCTGAGAGAGCCTGTCGTTTCCGGCTGCAGGGCTGTGAAAGAAGTTCTGTGGCTGGAGGAATACAAAGCGGATCCTCTCTGGGAATTCCCTCCGCATCTTCCGGAACCTGATCCGGACGCTCTGTCATCCCTGATGTTCACCTCGGGTACGTCCGGAGACGGCCTGAAGGCCGCCATGATCACTCAGCGTGCCATCCTTGCGGATGTAACGGGCCCGGTCCCTCTCTGCGTCCCCGGTGACAGGCTGCTTTCCCTCCTTCCGATCCATCACTGTTTCGAGATCTTCGTGGGACAGATGAAGTATTTATACCTGGGAGCGACGATCTGCGTAAACGACTCTATGGCAAATCTGATTCCCAACCTGACCCGGTTCGGTATTACCATCGTGGTGGCGGTCCCAGCTCTGGCAAATATGCTGGCGGCTTTCATCGCCCAGGGTCTGAAGACGCATACCATAGACGAAGTAAAGAAGATGCTGGGAGGAAGACTGCGGCGCATCACCATAGGCGGGGCCTCCGCCAGCAAAGAAGTCATCGAAACCCTAGGCCTGGCCGGAATAACCATTTTTGTGGGCTACGGTCTTACTGAATCCGCCGGAGGCTGCCTGGCCAACTGCGATGCCTCCATCCGGCCTCTGGAAGCGGGCGCTCCCTATGTAGACGGAATGGAGATGAAGCTGGAAGACGGAGAACTGTGTCTGAAGGGTCCCATGATCATGCAGGGCTATTACAAGGCTCCTGAACTGACGGCAAGGGTCATGGAAAACGGATGGTTCCACACAGGAGATCTGGCCGAAATCACAGACGAGGGCTATGTGATCATACATGGCCGCAAGGATAATATGATCAAGACCCAGAACGGAGAGAAGATTTATCCGGAGGTCTGGGAGAGCAGGCTTTCCATGATAGGCGGCGTTGCCGCCGCCATGGTGGCAAATGTAGACGATCATCTGACGGCCATACTGTTTCTGAAAGAGGACAGCCCGGAGAAAAGAGAGGCTGTGATAGGAACCATCGACGCCATGAACGCGCGCCTTCCCGGATATGAGAAGATACTTGACGTGCGCTTCAGGGAAAAGCCCTTCCCCATGACCACCTCTCTGAAGATCAGACGGAAGGAAGTGATGAAGGAGCTGGAAGGGGAACGCCGCGAAACGGCCCATGTTTCCGCTCAGAACCCTTTTCAGACAGAGATCCTTAAAAAGGTCATGCAGGTGATGCCGGGTATAAGGCAGATCGGCATCGACGACAACCTGTATGAGCTTGGGCTGGACAGCCTGTCCACCATCAGCCTTGCCATTCTTCTGGACTGTGATCCGGAAGCGGTCTATGCATCAAAGACGGTCCGGAGGCTGGAAGAGCGACTTACGGGCAGGAAGGGTGGAAAGTCTTCCGAAAACGCGCTCAAAATCCCGGGAATAAACCGTTTTATCTCCGCCAATACGCCTTCCCCCGTAAAACCCGGACAGACAGTGCTGCTGACCGGTGCCAGCGGTTTTCTGGGAGTCCATCTGCTGAACGAGCTGACCGGACAGGGAAGGAAGGTCATCTGCCTTGTCAGAGACCGGAAGACACTGGACAGGGCGCTGGGCTATTACGGTTTTTCCGGTGAGAATCCGGATATGGAAGTAGTCACGGGAGATATAACAAAGAAGGATCTGGGACTGGAGGCTTCCCTTTACGAGAGTCTCTGCAGACGGGTAAATTCCGTGGTCCATGCAGCGGCCCTGGTAAGCCACGTGGGCGATGAGGAAGCTTCCCGTAAAGTCAACGTAGAAGGAACGAGGGAAGTCATACGATTCTGCAGAAACAGCAGTGCCTCCCTCTTCCATATTTCCTCCTACGCGGTATCCGGCTTCCGTACGGATCTTACTCTGACAGAGGACGTTCTGGACATAGGTCAGGAGATCGGCCTCAATCCCTATATACAGACCAAATATCAGGCCGAGGAGCAGGTCCTTCTGGCCCGGGGAGAAGGCCTTCCCTCCACAATTTTCCGAATCGGCAATTTGTCTCCCAGGGCCTCCGACGGCACTTTCCAGATCAATCCGGAAGAGAACGGAATGGCTGCTCAGCTGAGAGCCTTTCAGAAGATGGGAATATTCCCCGAGAGCATGGGGGACGTTCCCTTCGACAGGACGCCGGTGGATCTGGCGGCCAGAGCCGCTGCCCTTCTGATAAAAGAGGACGGCACAGGGCATATCTGGCATATCATGAATCCTCATGTCTCGCATCTGGATAAGCTGACCCATGCGAAGATCGTAAGCGACGAAGAGTTTGCCCGGAGGCTTTCTTTACTCAGCTCTGACAGGGACACCGCTATTTTGTCGGTATACTACCGGATGAAACAGAACGGATTTAATACCCGCTTCGATCTGTCAAAAACCCAGCAGGAGCTGGCCCGGCTTGGATTTGCCTGGGAATAAGCACTTAACAAAGAGGAATATTTACAGAAAAGCCTGTGGAAAATATAATGGATACTGCAGCAGGGAAGCCTGCGGAAAATGCCGGCACCTGAAAAAAGAACAAAACATTATTAAAATTTACGTAAAGCAGGAGGTTGCCATGTATACTTATAAATCGGAAATTCTCTGGGTAGGAACAAAGTTCTGGTCCGACAAGGCAAACGAACAGGACCTTGAAGAACTGGATCTGCTGATCAATGCAAGAGCAGCTGAAGGGTGGGAGCTTGCCACCTACGATTATATGGCCACCAGCTCACAGATCAGAGGCGCCTTTATCGTTACCTTTAAAAAGCCTGCACAGCCTGCCATTGAAGAATTCTGATCCTGTCTTTCAAAGACCGGCCTTCAGACATTTTCAGATCAGGAGCATAAAAGATACCGGGGACACTGACCAGTTCGTGCTGATCAGTGTCCCCGGTATTTGTTTTGAGGGCTTTTTTCTTCATCTGACATTTTTAGAACAGCAGCCCTGTAAGAAACAGGGTTCCGGCGTACGATCATGCTCTCTGTATGTGCCCGGTCCGTCCCTGCTGCTGTCAGATCCGTCTTTCCTTATGCATGAGGGCTGCCAGATCGATTCCCGCGGATCCAAGCTTTTTCATGACTGCAGCCATATATTTATCTGCATCGTCGTAGGGGCCGTGTTCTCCGATGGCTGCATCCAGAAAATCATTGTAGGCAGTGTTCACATGCGTCTCCCAGTGGGTGATCTTACCGTATTCATTGGAGCGGATGAAGCTGTAGGCAAAGAAATCCATAAATACACCGTCGGATTTACGATAACCGCCGAAGTGGGTCTTCCAGGCCACGCCTTCAATGCCGGGGAAGCATTCGAAATCGATGGGCTTCCAGTCTCTGAATTCCACGGAATAGGAGAGAGCCTCCATCGTTGCGGAGTCCTCAACGGAAATGGGATTAGTCTGCAGGTCGATCATGTTTCCTCCGAAATAGGGAGACCAGTATTCGGCATGAGGGGCGTAGTGCCATGTGTCATAAACCGCGCCGTCCTTTACGGCCTTTTTGTCATAGGCATGAAAATATGATTCCGCAATAGCTCTGTTGTTTGCGATTCTTTCCATGTCGGTTAGTTTTCTGCGTTCTGCTGCTTCCAAGCTTATACCTCCCTGGCTGATAAAGATTTTTTAATGGATTTCTGTATTAATAACATTTACAATGATATCCAACAGATGTCGGATTAACAACAGACAGTCTTTTATGTTTTGTTGTAAAACCGACAAAATTTCCAAAATCGTATAATTCATGCCATGAAAAAAGAGGATTGTCTATGACAGAAAAAGTAAATCAGAGAGTCGCTATTACGAAACGTCTTCTGAAGGAAAGCATGATTAAGATCCTGCAGAAAAAGAACATCCGGCAGGTCAGCGTATCGGAACTGTGCAGCCGGGCCGGCATTAACAGATCCACCTTTTATGCCCATTACAGTATTCCCTCTGATGTGCTTACGGAAATCAAAAAGGATTTTGTCTTTTCTATGGCAGAATCGATCCCTTATCCGGATCAGGACAGCTCTGTATATGAGAAGCTCAGAATCATCTGCCAGTATATATATGACAACCGTCAGCTGCAGAAGATCATTCTTTCCAACAGCAGCGACGATGAAGTGCTGGAAGCAGCCCTTGAAACCAGTTTTGATATCTGGGGACCTGTAAAAGATAAGGAATATATCCAGGAACTTGACAGAGACTCGGATCTCCTGGCCAGATCTTTTTATTATTACGGTATATTCCGTGTACTGAGGGAATGGATCATCCATGATATCCATAAGACGCCGGAGGAAGTGACAGACATCCTGTACAGCATTCTCACCGGCCATATTTATAATATTTCCGGCGGGGAGAAAAAATCATTGTAAGATCATGTACGGCAGAGCCTGCGGCTCCCGCCGGTAAAAGCCCCCGTCCGAAAGCTCTGCCCTTCCTTCTTCCGGCGCCGATAAAGACATGAAAGCTTCATGTCAGGAACACGAATCCGGGAGCACTGAAGGCCGCAATGGGCTGGAAGAGGTTTGCCCTTTACATTATGTATGTGATTGGATTATCCTTCCTCTGCGGCATGACTGTAAATCAAATTTGAAGCATAAGACCCGGAAGATGTGCCGTCAGGCATTTCGTCCGGGTCTATATATTGATCATTTTTGACAGGTATGAACGATTGTGCCGGAGTCAGAATCCGGCAGTGAAGGCCTCCATTTCCTTTTCCAGAAGGAAATAGACCTTTGCGATCAGATACCCGTCGGCGGCCGCATGATTGAGCCTCACCGTGACCGGCATCATCAGCCTTCCGTTTTCGCTGCGGTACTTTCCCCAGTTTATGATGGGAGAGAAGTAGAGATAGCCGTCTGGAAGCTCGATATTCATGGAATCGTAGGAGAGCCAGGAAATAAAGGAGGCGTCGAACCAGTTGGGATGGTTTTCGGCGTCCAGGCCGTATTCTCTGGTATTCTTTCCCCTCTCCAGATCCTCCAGGGCGCCCGCATAAAAGGTCCTGTAGTCTTCATCATATCTGGTGTAGACCAGAGTAAAGGTCTCGGTATCCTCATGGAATACATACTGGATGGGATTTATCACATCGTAGCAGATCAGCTGGTCCGTCTGCCACAGATAGCCCATACGGTAGTCGTCCCTGGAATTCAGGACCTTTGTCAAAAGGTACAGAAAGTTCAGATAGAACTTTGTACCTATCTTTCGGGAAAAGGCAGCCAGGTCCGTGACGTCGATCCTGGACGTCATGGAAACGGAACATTTGCAGTCCTGGGAAAAATGACGGAATACGCCCTTTCTGTAATAGGTGTCCTTATCGATTACTCTGTAATTCATAAAACATTCTCCATATCTGAGTCTAAACCTGAAGAAGCAGGAGGAGAGAGATCTCCGGTGTCAGAGAAATTTAAGGATTCCGATTACAGGTGAGCGACGATCAGATCCGATGACCCGCTTTCCAGGCAGTTCCATTCGTCCAGATGAAAATGGCTGCCTGGCTTTTCGTCTGCCAGTGCCTTCAGGTGATTGGCCAGAGAAAGAAGGCCCTGACGGTTGGCAGAAATGACGGCGGCGCCGCCGGATATGCTGACCTTGATCTTAAAATCATTTTCCCATTCGAACTCCATTTGAATACCTCCCATAAATGGACAGGACATGCCTAAGCCCCTGCCTGTCCGGATGAAATATTAATCGACAGGGGACAGCCATTCCCCGGCCTTATGCTGCGATTCTGATGTTTCTCCGCCGTTGCGGAAATATACATATACGGGATACTCGGTGTAATCGCCGGTTCCGCGGAAGTCCATAACGTTCATGCGGATCCTGTAATCTCCGGGGGAAAGCTTTCCGTAAAGCCACTCCCAGTTCACCTGACAGTCCGTTCCAGAAAAATCCGGATCCTTGGAGATGATATGCGCTTCCTGCGTAAAGGCATAGTCTCCTTCGACGATGACAGGAACAGGGCTCCACGTGTTGCCTTCCAGTTTCTCCAGTTCAAATTCTGATGAGAACTGCAGGTCTCCGGCGGAAAGGCCGGGATCCCAGACAGTAAACCGGATGGTCATACCGGAAGAGGTAACGTCATGACCTTCTGCGGTGAGACCGATTTCGGCTACTTCCGAATCATTTTTGAAATAGGAGACGGCGCCCTCTGTCTCATCCGGGTCGAGCTTAAGGGAATCCAGAATGCTCATTATTTTCTCCTGATCCTTCATGGGCCAGGAGTCTGCCATAACGTTCTGGGCTGAGATGCCTTCGTTGATGCCCTTGAAGGCGATAAAATCCCACATGGAATGATCGTCATAGGTACCTACGGAAGCCGTATCTCCGGCCAGGGTCATATTTTCCTGCTTAAGACCTGTTCCGCAGACACCGAACATCTGCATATAGCAGATGTCGATATAGCCCGTTTCCTGGTCTGCCGGCCTGATCCACATGCCGTAGGACCCTGAATTGGAATTTTCGGAGCCGGCCGCATAGGGCTGATATACCCAGTCCCCGGGCAGGATCAGAGAGAGTTTTCCGTAAGGTCCGGGAGCATAGACTGGGACGCCTGCCAGAATGTCTTCCGTGGGGACATCTGTATCTGTCTGACCCGGGACCGACTGGGTCTGCGTCTCACCCGCATTCCCGGATGACTGGGACTGGTGAGCATCCTTTCCGGGGCTGCTGCAGCCGGAAAGGAGGAGAGAGGCAGCAATAAGGCAGATCATTTTCTTACTGATTATCCGTTTCATAAAAAACACCTCCGTAAAAGAAAAGTCCTTTTAATAGAATAGTAAGAATCAGAATGTCTTTTGTTGCATCAGTGAGTAAGTATAGCAGATTTTCATCATTAATACATACCAAATACAGATAAACGCATAAAACAGCATTCTAAAACGATTATTTTTCGAATTATACATGAAAAGGATCAGTCTGCCGTCTTACCTGGCTGCAGAACTGTGTATGACGTGGAAGAGCATGACCATGAAACATACCGGACAGGCCGGGAGCCTGTCTGGTATGTCATTTGGGCGGGATGAGCCGTTAAAAGGGAATACTTATCCAAGCCTGAGCACGGCCTCCAGGGCTGCCTCCGTTGCCTTGTTGGCAGGAGCAGGCTTTGCCGCATCGCCGATCACGTATACTTCTTTGCCCAGGGCACGCACGGGCTCTTCCAGAGGATTGCATGACTGTACGCCAAGAGCCAGAACAATGGTATCGTAGCCGCTTAAGCTGTATTCGCTGCCGCCTTTCTCATAGACTGCGCCGTCCGGAAGGATCTTTTTGACCTTTGCGTCCGTGATCCAGTCCACACCGTGCTCTTTCAGGCGGGGGATCAGGAAGAAGCGGGGAGCACTGGCTTCATCAAGGGCAATGTCCGGACGCATTTCCACGATGGTAACGGCCTTGTTATGTTCAGCCAGAAAATCTGCTGTCTCGACACCGGTCATACCGCCGCCGATCATAAGGATGCGGTTTCCGGGACTGACTTTTCCGTCCAGGATATCGACGGCATCCATTACATTGTCACCGTCAATTCCTTCAAGAGGAATGTGCAGAGGCGTGCCGCCGGTTGCCAGGATCACGGCATCGGGATCAAGCTCCCGGATCAGATCCATGGTCACAGGGGCATTCAGCCTGAGGTCCACGCCTTCCCTGCGGCAGTGGCAGAGGTAGGAGCGAAGAGCCGTTGCGATATCCTGCTTTGTGGGAGGAATGGAGGCAAGACGGAACTGTCCTCCGATCTCCCCGTTCTTTTCGGCCAGAATGACCTGATGGCCGGCACGGGCAGCCAGGAAGGATGCCACAAGACCCGCAGGACCGGCGCCTGCCACCAGGACCTTTTTGGGATGCTCTGTTTTCTTTAATTCAACCCTGCCTTCCAGCCCCGAAAGGGGATTGACCAGGCAGCGAATGGTCCCGCCGACGTTAAGATAGCCAAGACAGGACTGGGTGCAGCCGATGCAGGGGAAGATGGCCTGATAGTCCTCGGCCTGGACCTTGCAAGGCAGGTCCGGATCGGCGATGGATTCACGTCCGAAGGAAATAAAGTCGGCACAGCCGTTCAACAGGGCGCTTTCCGCGATGGCAGGTTCGTAGCGGCCTACAGAAATGACAGGAATGCCGACCGCTTCTTTGATTACTTTTGTAGGGAACTGGTTGAAGCCGTGGGGCATGGCAGGCGGTGCGCTCATGTAGGGCAGGGAAGCGTAAGTCATGATGGAAATATCCAGGGCGTCTACGCCGCAGTTTTCCGCCATGCGGCCCACCATGACGGATTCCTCCAGGGTCCTTCCGCCGTTGACCTTTTCGTCATGGCCGAAGCGGAAGAGAAGAGGATAATCGCTGCCCACCTTGCTGCGGATGTTCTTAAAGATTTCCTCCGGGAACTTCATGCGTCCGAAGAAATCTCCTCCGAATTCATCGGTGCGTTTGTTGGCGTGGGGAGACATAAACTGAGCGACCAGATATCCGTGGGCTCCGTGGACCTCCACGCCGTCCGCTCCGGCCTTCTTTGCCCGGACTGCGGCGTCTCCGAATTCATCGATGACTTCCCATACGCGTTCCGTGGTCATGGCTTCGGGAACGAAATTCAGCATGGGGCAGGCAACTTTGGAGGGAGCCTCCGGCATCTCGTTGAAGATATAGGGAGGTACGCTCTGACGTCCCGCATGGTGCAGCTGGACGACGACTTTTGCGCCTTCTTCGTGGATGGCATCCATCAGCTTTGAGAACATGGGGATCTGGGAATCGTCCCAGAGACCGACTTCGTTTACGATGGCCTTGCCTTTGCGGTCAATGGCAGTTACTTCGATGATGATCAGACCGAAACCGCCTCTGGCTCTCCGCCTGTAATAGGCAATCATGTCCTCCGTAACTTCGCCGTTGTAGGTGGCGAAATTGGTACCCATAGGAGGAACCACAAAGCGGTTCTTAAGTTCCATAGTTCCGATCTTTCCCGGTGAGAGCAGTTTTTCCAGTCGCATATAAACCTCCTTTCAGCATATCTGTTATTCAGTCCGGCTTTGTACGGATTTATTGTCTTATATCTATTTTATCATACAGATATGGACAAAAACGAAGGAAGCTTTTATAAACTGCGGATGACCCGGAGACGGAAAAAAGTGTGATATACAGAATAAATGTATCCAGACAAAAAGGACGATGCAGAGAAAGGAAGAGCCGGGAAAAGTGCAGCATCCATGATCCTTTCCCTCTGATGAATGGAAAAAGCTGCCGAACCCCACCCTTTTTTATCCCTCAGACGGTACTTAACAGATGCAGAGTTGATTTTTCCGGGATAACGGATATAATGAGTAACCGTTAAAGCGATATTTTTAACTTGTTATCAGATATATAAATTTTTAATTGAAAGGAAAACATTACATGGGAATCAGAATCATTGCAGATTCGGCAAGCGATATATCTCAGGAAAAAGCAAGAGAATGGGGCGTTACGGTCATGCCTCTTACTGTCAGGTTCCACGAAGAGGAATATCTGGACGGCGTAACTATTACTCCTAGGGAATTCTATGAAAAGCTGGTGGAAACGGATGAGCTTCCAAAGACCAGCCAGATCACACCCTACAGATATGAAGAGGAATTTAAAAAAGCTGTGGCGGACGGCGATAAGGTCATCTGCTTCTGTCTTTCATCAGGCGTTTCGGGATCCTATCAAAGTGCCTGCCTGGCAGCCGGTAACTATGAGGAAAATGTCACCGTGATAGATACCCGGCAGTTCTGCATCTCGGAATACATCATCGTCCAGAGAGCGGCACAGCTTCGCGACCAGGGCCTTTCCTATGAAAGCCTTGTGGTAACAATCCGGGGGGAACTGAAAGAGGCCCACGTTCTGGCTGTCTTCGATACCCTGGAGTACCTGAAGCTGGGAGGACGTATCTCACCTGCGGCTGCGGCCATAGGAAACATCCTTTCCCTCAAGCCCGTGCTGACCATTGAAGACGGTGTGGTAAAAGTTCTGGGCAAAGCCAGAGGTTCCAAAAAATCCGGCAACATGCTGTCACAGTTCATCGAAGAGACCGGCGGCATCGATTTCTCCCGTCCGGTATGTCTGGCTTTCTCCGGCATCGATGAAAGCTATCTTCAGAAATATGTCAAGGATTCCGCGCATCTCTATGCCGGCCACGAAGACAAGCTTCAGACAGCCTATGTAGGATCCACGATCGGTACCTATTCGGGCCCCGGTGCCATTGCCGTAGCCTTTTTTGCAAAGAAAGAAAAATGATCTGCGGATAAGGCAAGGCTTTCCGCAGAAGATAGTTTCTGTTTATTAAGTGCCAGACCAGGAAGACCTGCAATATATGAACTGAAAAAGCAGCCTTAAAACGGAACAGGGGGTTCGCCGCAGAACCTTCTGTTCCGTTTTTATCGTAAAGAGTTTTCTGCCGGTTTCAAGTTTTGATCCGCGAAAATCCAGTCCTAACAAAATCTCACGGATTGGATGACATTTTCATAAGTATTCCGCCTGTAATAATGTTAAAATAAAAAAGATCCCGGTATCTTAAAAGACTGCAGAAAAGGACAGAAAATCCCTTGCTGCAGACAGAAAGGGAGGCCCTTATAAAACGCTTCAGCTTAAAGCATCCGTAAGACACTGATTTGCGAGGAGGACGCAGCATGAAAAACCTTGGATTTGGCATGATGAGACTTCCGGTCATATCCGGACCCACAGACTTTGATTATGAACAGCTCTGCAGAATGGTGGACGCCTTCCTGGATGCGGGCTATACATACTTCGACACAAGCTTTGTTTATCACAACGGAAAAAGCGAAGAAGCGACCAGGAAAGCCCTGGTGGAGCGGCATCCAAGGGAAAGCTTTACCGTTGCCACAAAGTTTCCTACCTTTATGCTGATACCGGAAGAGAAGATCGAAGATATTTTCCAGAGTCAGCTGGATAATCTGGGCGTAGACTATATCGATTACTACCTGCTCCACAACATTCAGAACGTATATTACGACGGGTATGACGGAAAGGGAGGCATCGTTAAGACGACCCATCTGTTTGATCATGCCAGAAAGTGGAAGGAAGAGGGAAAGATCCGGCACCTGGGAATCTCTTTCCATTCCTCCGCAAAGCTCCTGGACCGGGTCCTTTCCGAGCATCCGGAGATCGAGTTTGTCCAGATCGCCTTAAACCCCATCGACTGGGACAGCGAACTGGTGCAGGCAGGACCTTGCTACGACGTGATCAGAAAGCACGGCAGGAAGGTGATCATTATGGAAGCCGTCAAGGGCGGCGGACTTGCCAGACTGCCAAAAGAAGCAGAAGATATTCTGAAGTCCCTGCATCCAGACTGGAGCATCGCTTCCTGGTCCGTCCGCTTCGCCCTGGAGAAGGAAGATGTCATTGCCGTTCTTTCAGGCATGAGCACCCTGGACCAGGTTCTGGACAATACGAAGACCAGCAGTGAAGCA
>ODAI012179296.1_pt1 | contig 13926 bp, 12 predicted proteins | sample 1539321 | NCBI WGS metagenome assembly ODAI01 (sample SAMN02144231, study PRJEB22623) | gut metagenome | biome: sheep rumen | host: Ovis aries | place: New Zealand
AAAACGGTCGTCTCTATTCTGGTAAGTAGGCAGCGTGGCGCATGGACGCAGGATACGCGGTACGGAAAGAACGTCCACATATTTGCAGGTCTTCTTACCTGCGGGGTATGTGGCTCCAACATGACAGCTACGAAAGATAGAGAACGGGCAAGCGGTGATCGCGTGTCAATGTACTTGTGCTCGCACAGGAGGCGTTTCTCTACCTGTGACAACAACTACGTGACTGATCTTTCTCTCGGGCCGTTCGTTCTGTCGTTCCTAACCAACTTAATCAAAGCCTCAAACAGCTTCGGCAGGTCTACAAGCGTAGAAACGTTCACGAAGAAGCTGCTTCGCGGAGACGAGCTCGCTTGCGTGGATCATATAGGTGAAGCCGGCATCCTGGAGTTCTATCAATACCTGAAGAGCGGATTTGACAAGCATCCGTTTTCCAAGCCGGAAGAGGTCAGCGCTCAAGTCAAAGAGGGAATGTCCGAACGAGACGTACTACTCTCAGAAATCCGGAAGCACGAAAGAGCTCTGAACAGGCTGCAATCTATTTATCTCTACGACGAGGAAACGATGTCCGAAAAAGACTTCATTCTCCGACGGACTGAGATTACAGACAAGATAGCCATTGCTCGCAGGCGTGTTGAAGAGATCGACTCCAGAATCTCCGCGGCCATTTCTATGACAGATGAAGACTTCTTTGAAAAAACGAGCTACTTCATACTCTCTCAGGAATTGCTCCAAAAAAGGAACGTGGATTACAAGAAATTCATCCTCGCCGCGGACCCCCTTACCCTCAAGAATTTCATCAAAAAAGTTACGACAAACTTTTGCATAAAAAACGGTCGAGTTGACAAAATGAGGCTCAAAAACGGCATTGAGCTGCAATTTTTCTACAAATCCGAATAAGCAGCAAAAACCCCGAAAAGCCCAGTAATCAAGGCTTTTTCGGGGTTTTCATTTTCGGAACAGGCGTACTCTATAGTATGAGCATCGCATCGCCAAAAGAGAAAAAGCGATAGCGCTCCTGCACGGCTACCTCATAGGCGTGCAGCACATGCTCCCGTCCGGCCAGGGCGGAAACCAGCATGATGAGGGTGCTCTCGGGCAGATGGAAGTTCGTGACAAGTGCGTCGATGCACTTGAAACGATAGCCGGGATAGATGAAGATGCTGGTCCAGCCGGAGCAGGGCTCCAGGGTGCCGTCCTCTTTGGCAAAGCTCTCCAGGGTGCGGCAGGAAGTGGTGCCCACGGAGACGACACGGCCGCCGGCGCGTTTGGTCTCGTTCACAAGCTGGGCCGTGCGCTCCGGGATGATGCAAAACTCCGCGTGCATGGGATGGTCCTCGATCTCGTCCTCCTTCACAGGCCGGAAGGTGCCGAGACCCACGTGCAGCGTTACATAGGCCACCTTGACGCCCATGGCCTCGATCTGGGCCAGCAGCTCCTTTGTGAAGTGCAGGCCCGCGGTGGGGGCGGCGGCGCTGCCAAGCTCCCGGGAGTAGACGGTCTGATAGCGCTCGGCGTCCTGCAGCTCCTCCCGGATATAGGGCGGCAGCGGCATCTTGCCCAGGCGCTCCAGCACCTCCAGGAAAATGCCCTCATAATGGAACTGGACGATACGGTTGCCCCCCTCGATGACCTCCAGAACGGTGGCGGTGAGCTCCCCGTCGCCGAAGATCAGCTCCTGGCCGGGACGGGTCTTGCGGCCGGGGCGGGAGAGGCACTCCCACTTTCCTTCTCCCAGGTCCCGCAGCAGCACCAGCTCCACCGTACCGCCGCTGGGGCGGGCGCCGATAAGCCGGGCAGGCAGGACGCGGGAATCGTTCAGCACCAGGCAGTCCCCGGGACGAAGGTACTTGGGAAGATCGTAAAAATGTGCGTGCTCCAGCTCCCCGGTCTCCTTATCCAGGTGCAGCAGGCGGGAAGCGTCCCGCTGCTGCAGCGGGGTTTGGGCGATGAGTTCTTCAGGAAGGTCAAAAGAAAAATCGGTTCTCTTCATGCAGCATAGGCTCCTGTATAATAAAATGCAAGGATCTGGCGATAAGTATAGCCGTGCTTGGCCGCCATGGCGCGGGCGCCCCACTGGCTCATGCCGCAGTTGTGGCCCATACCGCTGCCGGTGAAGACGAAGGCGCCGTCCTTGTCGCGGGTGATGGTGAAGCAATGGCTGTAAAGCCGGAGGGGCTTGCAGCAGTCCCGGCCCGCAAGGCGCAGCTCCCGGCCGCTTTCGGAAACGAAGCACAGGGCGATCACGTTGCCGAAGCGGGAGCGCTCCGGGATGATGTCCACAATGGGGTCGATCTCATAACCCTCCTGGCCCAGGCGGAAGGTAACGGTCTCCGCGGGGAAAGTCAGGGTCCAGCGGCGGTAGGCGAAGTTCTCCTCGGCCTCAAAGGGGTCACGCTTGCCCAGGAGATAGGGACGGTCCGCGTCGAAGATCAGGGAGCCGTCCTCGGTGTAGCCGCCGTCGGCTGCGAAATAATAGATCTCGCAGATCTCGCCCCGGTAGCGCAGGACCTGGCCGGCGGTGGCGTCCACGGCGGCGTCGGTGGCAGCACTGGCCCAGGCCAGGCCCTTGTACACCTGGCACTCGGTATTGTCGTTGAGGTCAAAGCCCTCCTCGAGGAAGCTGTTCTGGTTATAGACCACGTAGGTCCGGGCGCAGACGGCCTGGGCCTTCAGCGCTTCGGCGGGCCAGTCCGCCCCCATCTCATAGGGGACCACGCCCTTGACGTAGCTCTCCAGAGGAAGGACGTTTACGACGGTCATGCTGTCGTCGGGCTGTCTGCGGCACTCAAAGCCGCCGGCATAGCGATTTTCCCCGTAGCCCGTGTCGCCGGAAAGGCACTCAATGGCGAGAAAGGGGTTGGGGGTCAGGTACAAAAGCGCGCCGTTTTCTCCCGAGAGGAGCATAAGGCCGTTTTCGCTGTACCAGGAGGGGCAAATCACGATCAGCTCCTGCTTCACCCGGTCCAGCTCATGGAAGACCCGTGCCTCATCGTAGTACCCGATGCGAAAACCCTGGCCCTTGTTGTCCCGGAAGATCGCTTCCGGCACCGCGGAGGCGCCAAAGCTCAGCCCGATGCGTACGGTATGGACCGGCAGGGGCGTATTCTCCCAGGTACCGGGGTCCGCGTCAAACTGCCCGTCCAGCCAGTCGGCCTCTGCGGGAGCGGTGCCCTTGCGGTCCGGGATGGAGGGCTCCTGGGCGAAGGCGGCTGGAGCGAGGGTGAACAGCAAGCATAGTGCGAGACATAGGCTTAAGATCCTGCGATACGTGGCGCTCCCCTCCCCTCCGACGGTTTTCTGTAGTATAGCAGATGGCGCCAGCTTTTTCAATGGCATAGACGTCCTCCGGGCGGCATAGACTTTGCCGAAAACCACTTGAGGAGGCACGTATGAACAAAATCCCGGTATTTCAAGGCTCCTGCACAGCTATCGTGACGCCATTTTGCGATACGGGCATCGACTACGCGCGGCTGCAGCAGCAGCTGGACTTTCAACTGGACGGCGGGACCGCCGCCATCGTGGTCTGCGGCACCACAGGAGAAAACGCCACGCTGAGCCAAGATGAGCACAACGAGCTGGTGCGCTATACCGTGAACGCCTGCAAAGGGAAATTGAAGGTGATCGTGGGTATCGGCGGGAACAACACCCTCGCTGCCCTGAGGAAAGCGGAGAACGCCAAAGCGGTGGGCGCCGACGCCATCCTGATGGTAACGCCGTATTACAACAAGACCTCCCAGAAAGGGCTGCTCGAGCATTTTACCTATGTGGCGGACCGGGTGGAGATCCCCATGATCCTTTATAACGTGCCAAGCAGGACGGGCATCGGGATCCGGGCCGAGACCTACAAAGCCCTCTCTGAGCACCCGAATATCAATGGCGTGAAGGAGGCCTCCGGCGATTTCAGTCTGATTGCAAGGACCCGGAGCCTCTGCGGAGATGCGCTGCATCTCTGGAGCGGAAACGACGACAACACCGTGCCCATGATGGCGCTGGGGGGGCTGGGGGTGATCTCGGTTGCCAGCAACATCGTGCCGGCAGCGGTGGCGAGCCTCTGCGCGCGCTGCCTCTCCGGAGATTATCAGGGAGCCACGGCGCTCTACTGCAAGTATGCAAGGCTCTTCTCCTCGCTCTTTATCGAAACCAATCCCATGCCGGTGAAGGCCGCCATGGAAATGCTGGGTATGGACAGCGGGATGCTGCGTCTGCCGCTGACCCAGATCTCCGAAGAGCATCGGGTAGCGCTCAAAGCGACACTGGAAGAATTGGAACTGCTGAAAAGCTGAAACGGTGCTGTCTCAAAATGCGGTAAGGCGGAAAAAGTGCCGTAGGGGCGGCTATCAGCCGCCCGGCAGAGCTGGTTTGAAGTAGCACACAAATGTGAGGCGAATTCGTACTTACCTGCGAATGCGCCTCACATTTCTAACTTTTTGACATATTACTGCGCGGGCGGCTGGTAGCCGCCCCTACGTTCATTTATGGACTTTTGAGACAGCCCCTTTTTGCTCTTCCGGGTCCGGGATCTCCAGGATCCGATAGCCGCAGGCGTTGATAATTGTGGTTTCTCCACAGCGCAGATCGTCGCTCTGCCGCATTCTATAGCTGGTATGGATGTGACCATGGACATGGTAGCGGGGCTGCCATTTTTCCATCAGCTCCACAAAAAAGGAAAAACCGCGATGGACAGGATCGTCCATGTCGCCGTAGCCCCTGGCGGGAGCATGGGTAAGCAGAATGTCAAAGCCCTTTGCACGGCGGAGCTTCCACCAGAGCTTGCGAAAGCGCTTTCGCATCTGTTTTTCCGTATATTGATGGGGCCCGCCGTTATAGAGCGGGCAGCCGCCCAGGCCGAGGATGCGCAAACCCTTTACGCAGACCAGGTCCCCGTCTATGCAATCACAGCCCTCCGGAGGAAACTGCTCGTAGGTTCTGTCGTGATTGCCATGAATATAGAGCACAGGAGCACGCCCCATGGTGACAAGAAAGCTGAGATATTCAGCCTTCAAGTCTCCGGCGGCCAGGATCAGATCAATGCCATCCAATCGGCCGGGGCGATAATAGTCCCAGAAATAGGGGCTTTCCTCATCAGATACCAGCAGCAGTTTCATGTAAGCTCGTCCTTTTCCTCAAGACTCTCCGGGTGAATGGCGAGAATTCGGGTGGTTTCCACGGCTTCCGGCCGCAGTTCGTAGATCTCGGGAATATGACCGTCCACATTTTCACAGAGCCAGTCCATCCGCATGATCTCTTCGGGGCTGAAGCTTTGTGTGCCGTCGTTGCGCAGGGTGCCGTTCTGATCCTTGATCCGGCAGCCGAAGGGATCGAAGTAACCCCGCCGCAGATCGTAGCGGAGATGCTCGGCAAGTCTGCGGATCCCCTCGGGAAGGCTGGGGGAGAGCTGAACATCAATGAGACCGCCGTTCATACCCCACCAATAATTGATGGCCTGCTCGGACTGGGCCTTGGCAAGGGCGTCATAGCTGCCGTTGAAAATGCTTCTGACGATTTGAATATAGAACCGGCTCCAATCCCAGCATGGGGTGGCAAGAGGCATCATGGATCCCTCATTTTTCAAAAGGAAGGTGCCGTAATCCAGGGCCCAGTGAGAGCGGGTGGGATCGGCCGCATCCCGGTTGGAGATAACAGAGATCCCGTTTGCCAGGAAGTTGGAGATAGGATCTTCCGCCTCCGCGGACCAGAGCAGTTGTACTCTGGCGCGGGGATTGGTCATCTGCGCGCCCAGGGCGAAGGCGTTGATATCGGCCGGGACGCCGACAATGGGGTAGTTCGCGATATATCCGATGCGATCTGTTTCCGCCATAGCGCCGGCAATGGCGCCGGTGAGGAACTTTGCCTCATAGGTGCGGCTGTAATAGGTGCGCAGACCGAGATAATTCTTGGCAAGGGCGCAGTTCAGAACCCGAAGCTTCGCATTCTTCGCGGCAATCTTGCGGCAGTCCGCCAGCATTTGCGGAGTGGTGGCAAAAATGAGCTCTGCGCCATCCTCCACTGCCTGCTCCATGGCCTGGAGATAGTCATGCTTCAAGGCCCAATATTTTTGAATGGTGACCTTGCCATCCAGTTCCCGGGCAAGCTGGTTCTCCGCCTGGACATGGGCACGGGTCCAGGCGCTTACCTCCGGGTCATAGGCATAGATAAAAGCGATTTGCAGATGATCCGGACGGGTAATGCCTTTGAGCAGGGAGAGAAGGCCCTGCTCCGCTTCTTCCGGTTCGGTGCTGAGAGCAATGGAACGGGGAGCAGCCTCCGTCTTGATATCAGGCCAGAGACTCTCCAGCGTCTTCTTCAGCTCATCCATACTCTGGGAGCGCAGCTCTTCGAAGGAAAAAACCTGCAGGCAAGAGAGCAGCGCGTCACATTCATTTCCGGGGAGATGGGCACCGCCGAGCTTGAGGTAAACAGTCTGGAAACGGTTCAGCAAGGCAAGAAAAGCGCGCTTTTCATCTACGGTCCAGATATGTTCCGGTTCAAATCCCATGTGCTTCTGCAGTTTCTCATAGGAGCCGGGCTGAGTGAAGCGGATCTGATACAGGCTGCAGCGGGGATAGAACTGCAAAAACTCAAAATAGCGCTGGGTAGCAGGATCATCGCTGTATACGGGGAGGATCCTGGTAACGTAGCCCGGAATGGTGGGGGCATCGTAGCTTTTCAGAACGCTGACGCGCTTGTTGCCCTCAATGATATAAAACCTGCCCATATATTCACAACAGCGAATGGGATCACGGATCCCTTCATCACTGAGATGAGCATCACAGAGATCGATCCATTTGATGGCAAATTCGGTATCCGGCGTCAGGAGCGGCATGAAGTTGCCGGCAAAGGCGGCCCGCCTGCCGGCGGATCGGGTACCGACGATGAGCTCAGCCGGGATATTCACCAGGCCAAGGTCTACCTGCCCGGCGGACTGACTTTCCGTGAGCAGTTCATCCAGAACAGGGGGATAGGGATAATCGCCCCGCCCCATAGCGGTTTTATAGTATTTCTGGCCCAGCTTCAGAGCTTTGACATACTGGGCGGAGGCTTCCTGATGGCTCATTGTTGTTCTCCTTTCGGGAGCTCAAGTTTTGTCTATTGTATCCAAACCGAATGAGAAATCAATGGGTAAGATGCACAAAAATCAGCCGATCCGGCGCAGCATCAGGATATTGCTGACAAGGGAGGTACTGTGCTTGTGGATATATTCGTCGTATTCTCTCCGGTTGATGTAATACTCCGTCCCCCAGGAGGAGATCCGCAGCCACTCGGGATCGATCCCGGTGGCGGTGATATAGTGGGATTTGGCGGAGCTGGAGGGAGTATAGACACCGTCAGCGGTCTTTCGATAGAAGGTCAGGCGATGCTTCTGCCAGACGGCAGGAAAGTTCGGGCCGACAGAGAAGATCACGGGAAGATCCTGCTGCAGCAATCCCTCTACGCGGGGCCAGAATTTGCGCCCGGAAACTGCCCAGAAGGCACGGTAGGGGAGGCGGTACTTGCGGAGGAGGCGGTTCATGCCGGCGGCCAACATCAGACCGTTGATGCCCAAGGGCTTGACCAGGGGAAAATAGCGCTTGCACATATCTTCCAGCGTGCGGTTGTATTCCGCAAGGCTCATGGGGCTTTCCTGCCGATTCGTGAGATACAAAAGCGTATCCAGAACAGCTACCGGTCCGCAGCCGCAGATCTTCACAGTCGGATTTTCCGACCACATTTGACTGCCGCCGTAAGACAGCCTGCCGTTGCGTTCGACTTGAATGTATTTCTTGTTTAAAGACAGCATAGACCCCACCTCGCAAGCAGTATACTTTATTTTTTGATTTCTTTCAATCCCATAGTGGAAATGTACATATTTTTATGTTATATTATTTGTTCTTGGAAAGAGGTGTTTATCAATGCTGGAGTTTCTTCGACGGGAAGGGATCGACAATACGATCCTGGAACGGATAACAGAATTTCGCTCCCGTTATCCGGTGACAGATGAAATGCGTCACAGAGTGCCGAGCCCCAGATTCCATTATTATGGAAAAGAGATCTGGAACCAGGCCCTGACGGCATTGCTGGCAGGAGAGAACCTGCTTTTGGTCGGACCCAAGGCAACGGGCAAGAATGTTTTGGCCGAGAACCTTGCCGCGGTTTTTGAAAGACCCGCCTGGGATATCTCTTTTTATCTGAACACGGACGCGGCTTCGCTCATCGGCACCGATACGTTTAAAAACGGAGAAGTGCAGTTTCGCAGAGGACCGATCACCCAGTGTGCGCAGGAGGGAGGCTTCGGCGTGCTGGATGAGATCAACATGGCAAAAAACGAGTCCCTGGCCGTTCTGCATGCCACGCTGGACTTTCGTCGGATCATCGATGTGCCGGGATATGACCGCATCCTGCTTGCCCCCAGCACCAGGTTCATTGCCACAATGAACTACGGCTACGCGGGAACGAGAGAGCTGAACGAAGCGCTGGCCTCCCGCTTTATGGTGCTGAACATGCCCATCATCGGCGCGGAGGATCTGCAGAAGCTGCTGCTTGCGCAATTTCCCACACTTCGCAGGGAATATGCAAGCCAGCTTTCCGAGCTGTTCCAGGATATTCGGAAGAAATGCGACAGCTCTGAGATCTCTACCAAGGCGCTGGATCTGCGGGGACTTCTCTCGGCGGTCAGCCTTGTACAGAACGGGCTGAAGCTTGGGCAGGCGCTTGAAATGGGCATGATCAACAAGAGCTTTGATCCCTTCGAGCGGCAGCTGGTGCAGGATCTGATCACCGCAAGGATCCGGGGCGATCTTGGCGCTGACGAACTGTTTGAGGAAGCATGAATGCGGTAACGGATCTTCAGCGGCGCAGAGCTGTCAATCAGATCTGGAATGCCGCGCAGGATTACAGCTTTGTTCCGGATTTCAAGGCCTATGACGGCGAGGGGAATGCGGAACTATACTGGAACTTCATCATCGGCGCCGTGCGGCGACACTATGACTATCCAAAGATCGCCGCGGTGTTTTCCGCTTTCCAGCAATATGAGGAATCTGACACCTACGAAGGCCTTTTATGGCTGGGACTTGAAAACGCGGTTTATCAAAGAGAACTGCCGCAGCGTCCCGTTCTGAAGGAGCTGCGGGAAAACTATGCCAGACGATACCTTGCCGTTTACGGGGCATCTCCGGACGATTATCACCTGCTGGACTGCCTTTCAGCAGCCCACTACCAGCGGATCCTGGGGCAGGAGCCCCGAATGAACCGCTATGATAAAAAGCTGCTGGACGAGCTGGAGTTTTCTCCGGAAATGGATACGGATGCGGTGGTGAATAGAGCAAAGGAGCTATTTGCCCGCTGGTTTCAGATCACCGCGGAGGAACGGCGAAGAGAGCATCACCTGCCGCTGCTTTTCCCTGGCAAGCATAAAGGGAAAAAAGGCAAAAGCAGATATCGCCGTTTTGGCATCGGCCTGGGGGACCATCCCGCCCATGCCTATAGCGGGGAGGAGGACCTGCTCCGCAGGGAGGATGAGCCGCTGACCCATCTGACCGCAGCACAGCTCAGGTCCTTCATGGCATTCAAATTTGGCGCGCCGATGTTTTCCGAGCAGGAGACCGCCGATTTGGAGAGACGACTCTGCACCGGAAACCACAGCTTCTGTCATCTGCACTTTACAAGAGGCGTGCCGGAAAAGGGCAATATTCAGAATGCTTTTGAAGCTCTGAAACGGGAGCAGGAAGGCAAACAGGTAGAAAGGAACCGCCTGTACTACGAAGAGCATCTGGCGGAAAACCGGACTTCCATCGACCGCCTTTCCTCCCGGATCCGCAATTCCGTGCTGCTGTATCTGGAGCCCGCTTTTGTCCGTTCTGATGCGGGACTTCTGGACGGAGACAGGATCTGGAGGGGCGCGGTTTTGGAGGATGAGAAGGTGTTCCGCCGTACGGAGCAGGGGAACATGGGGGATCTGAGCGTTGATATCCTGTTGGACGCCTCCACATCCCAATCGGGGCGGCAGGAGCGCGTCGCGACCCAGGCTTTTATCATCGCCCAGGCTCTGACTCAGTGCGCCATTCCCTGCAGAGTCATGTCGTTTTGCTCCATGACCGGCTACACCATTTTACGGGTATTCCGGGACTATACAGCGCCAAGGGATAACGGCAGGATCTTCGAATACGTGTCCAACGGATGCAACCGTGACGGGCTTGCGGTCAGGGCTGTCCATGAGTTGATGCGGCATAGTCCCTACGATCACAGAATCCTGATCCTGCTTTCTGACGTAAAACCTCACGACGCGCTGCGGATCTTCTCGGAAGACAGCGCGGAATTTATCGGCTACGAGCAGGAAGCCGGTGTCCGGGACACCGCGGCGGAGGTACGCCGGGCCAGAGCCGACGGCATTGCCGTGATCTGCGTCTTTACCGGCGACGAAGAGGACCTGCCCAACGCCAAACTTGTATACAACAAAGATTTTTCCCGCATTCCCTCCATCGACAAGCTGGCCGACGCCGTCGGCTCGCTGCTGCAGGAGCAGATCCGCATCCTATGATATTCCGGGAGGAATACAAAGCAGTTCTCATACACAGCAAGGAAGGTATTCAGTTTTCATGAAGCAATCCGTATCCAACACAACACGAAGTTTACCCGATTGGGAACTCCTGAATCAAAAAAAGAGTTCCTGGCTCTATAAGATCATCCGGTGGTTTGTCTGGCTCTTTTCTCCGAAATACACAATCGTCGGAGCGGAGAATCTGCCACAGGAGCCATGCGTGATCGTGGGAAACCACAGCCATATGTACGGCCCCATCGCAGGGGAGTTCTATATGCCGGGAAAGCATTATATCTGGTGCGCCGGGCAGATGATGAACAAAAAGGAAGTGGCGGCGTATGCCTACCAGGACTTCTGGTCCGGAAAGCCCAGGGCGCTGCTCTGGTTTTATAAGATCCTGAGCCATCTGATCACGCCCCTCGCGCTGCTGATTTTCAACAACGCCCATACCATCGCCGTCTATCACGATACCAGGCTGATCTCCACCTTCCGGGATTCCATTGAGAAGCTGAGGGAAGGAAACAGCATCGTCATTTTCCCGGAGTGTTACGATGAGCACAATAACATCGTGCATGGGTTTCAGGAAAAGTTTGTGGATCTGGCCCGTTTCTATTATAAAAAAACCGGGATCGCTCTGCGCTTTGTCCCACTTTATCTCGCGCCGTCATTGAAAAAAATGTTTTACGGTGAGCCCATCGCGTTTCATCCGGATGCGACCATTGAGCAGGAGCGCGAGCGAATCTGCAATGCACTGATGGACGCCATCACCGACATCGCTCTTGCGCAGCCGCCCCATACGGTGGTGCCTTATCCCAATGTTTCCAAAAAGCATTACCCCATAAGTAAACGCTGATCAAATCGCCTGCGGCGCCTCCCGGACAATTTGTGCTATGATTTCGTCACTTTTTCTTGAAATACACAAAGTATTCCTGCGAAAAAGTGCCTTCATCAGAACTCAAATTCTCTCGGGATTCGCTCTTGTCGATTTCATCATCGTTTACTTAAGCAAATCCTCGGAGGACAGATACGAATGAACAGGACCCCTTATGATTATTCCGGTTTTTCCCTTCGCAGACTGAATGAACCCCGCTTTGCCCATGCAAAGCTCTTGTCGGGGTGGATCGCTTACTTCGCCCTGTATTTCATCACGGAAAACCTGATCACCCCGGAGCGCTGCCATGAGATCCACTGCGCCCTGGACGATCTGATCCCGTTTCATGAGGGTTTCCTGATCTTTTACGCAGGATGGTACCTCTATGTGGCGGGTGCACTGGCCTATACCTTCTTTTACAATGTAGAGGGCTTCAAAAAGCTGCAAATCTTTATCATGATCACCCAGGCCGTGGCCATGCTGTGTTACATCGTCTATCCCAGTATCCAGAATTTGCGTCCGGAGCAGTTCCCAAGGCAAAACATTCTGACCTGGATCATAGGGATCATTTATGCTTTCGATACTCCGACAGGAGTGTTTCCCTCGCTGCACGTGGCCTATTCCATGGGGATCGTATCGGTATCGCTGAAGGACAAAGAGCTCCCAACAGGCTGGAAGATCTTTATCGTGTTTTTTGCGATCATGGTTTGCTTTGCCGTCAGCTTTGTAAAGCAGCATTCCGTCCTCGACGTGATCGCAGCACTGCCGGTCTGCCTGCTGGCTGAGGTGATGGTTTACGGGAAAGACTACTGGCTTCCCAGATTCCGGAAACAAAGCGTATAATAATACCTGGAACGCCGAAACGGTGTTCCAGGTTTTTTTAATGTGTTTACTTGGCCAGGACCTTTTTCAGTCTGGCATAGCGGGGGAGGGAATGCTCCAGCGGGAGCTTTGGTTCGCCCTGAATGAGAGGCAGGACGTAATCGATAAACTCATGCTTGAGGCCGTTGTGCTCGTCGTTGATCCACTCCAGAGGGACCTTCTTCTCGTAGTTTGCCACGTCGGTGAGGGGGATCAGGACCAGCTTGCAGTGGTAAGTACCGTCAATAGATTCGCGCTGGAAAGCAACCATCTTGCCGGTAACGCCGTTGACTGCCTGATGAACGGCTTCCATACCGGAGGCGCAGGCTTCTTCAATATCCGTCTCGGAAGCCAGGTGGGCACCGCAGCGCTGCAGCAGACTCAGCTCGATGCCGCGAACCTTGGCGCCGGTACGCTCCTTCACGATCTCAGCGAGCATGGAGGCCAGACCACCAAGCTGCGCATGACCGAAGCCGTCGGTAGCGGAGGTCTTTGCCTCGGAAACGAAGCTGCCGTCAGCATAATGGATGCCTTCGGATACGGCGACCAGAACCTTGCCGTTCTTCTTGTAGATCTTCTCCACGTCGCTCAGGAACTTGTCCATATCGAAATCGACCTCGGGCAGATAGATCAGATCCGGACCTGAGCCGAACTCGGTAGCCAGGGCGGCGCTGCCGGCCAGCCAGCCTGCGTGACGGCCCATGATCTCCACGATGGTGATCATGCCGTTGTCATAAACGCGGGCGTCTTTGTTGATCTCCATGCAGGAGGTGGCAATGTACTTGGCGGCGCTGGCAAAGCCGGGGCAGTGGTCGGTGCCGTAGAGGTCATTGTCAATGGTCTTGGGAACGCCCATGACCCGGCATTCATAGTCGGCAGACTCCATAAAACGGCTGATCTTGTTGCAGGTGTCCATGGAATCGTTGCCGCCGTTATAGAAGAAATAGCGGACATTGTACTTCTTGAAGATCTCAAGGATCCGCTTATAATCGGTGTCGTCGACCTCGGGATCGGCCATCTTGTAGCGGCAGGAGCCGAGAGCGGAAGAAGGGGTGTGGAGCAGCAGACGCAGTTCCTCGGGATCCTCCTCATCCATCACAAAAAGGCGGTCGTCCAGAACGCCTTTGATCCCGTGCTCGGCACCGTAAACCTTGGTGATTTCTTCAGCGTCCAGTGCAGCGCGGATCACGCCATAGGCACTGGCGTTGATGACGGCGGTGGGGCCGCCGGACTGGCCAAAGATAGCTGCGCCGATCAGTTTTTCACTCATGTGTGATTTCCTCCAGTAAAACTAAAAAATTTTGCATATTTGTGAAAGGTGCTTCTTGATTCTGGCATGGAATGAGAATATAATAGAAAAGCAAATTTGTAAATATGCTATTTGTACAAAAAATTTGATAAGGAGAACTACTATGGCACTTGTTACTACAAAAGAAATGTTTGCGAAGGCCTATGACGGCGGCTATGCCATCGGCGCGTTCAACGTGAACAACATGGAGATCGTCCAGGGCATCACCGAGGCTGCCGGCGAGCTGAAGAGCCCCGTCATCCTTCAGGTGTCCAAGGGCGCTCGCGCCTGAGCTAACCACACCTACCTGGTGAAGCTGGTGGAAGCTGCCATCATCGAGAATCCCGAGATCCCTATCGCACTGCATCTGGACCATGGCGATACCTTTGAACT
>ODAI013555687.1_pt1 | contig 13925 bp, 11 predicted proteins | sample 1539321 | NCBI WGS metagenome assembly ODAI01 (sample SAMN02144231, study PRJEB22623) | gut metagenome | biome: sheep rumen | host: Ovis aries | place: New Zealand
GAGAATGTAGATCCATCCCGGAGCCACATCAATATAGAATACTGAAATGAAAATATCAAAGATGTCTATCACGAACTATTCGATGATGCCCTTGCCAGATACAATGCGAAGCAGAAACGGTCTGACAGGAAGATTGAAAATTATTACGAGAAGATCTGCTCCGGAAAGCAGGAGAAGCCTTTTCATGAGATTGTCATCCAGATCGGCAACAGAGATACCTGCGCCGCCGCAACAGATGACGGAGCCTTTGCCGCCAGGCTGTTGGATGAGTACATGCAGGGCTTTCAGACAAGGAATCCGACACTCCGTGTTTTTTCCGCTCATCTGCACATGGACGAGGCAACACCGCACCTGCACATTGACTTTGTTCCTTACACGACAGGCAGCAAAAGGGGCCTTGATACCAGAGTCTCTCTGAAAAAGGCATTGGAAGCCCTCGGCTTTAAGGGCGGCACCCGCAGTGATACGGAGTGGGACCAGTGGGCAAATGCAGAAAAGGAGCGTGTGGCAGAGATCATGCTGGCATACGGCGTCGAATGGGAGAAAAAGGGAACCCATGAGGAACACCTGTCTGTACTGGACTACAAGAAGAAGGAGCGGACAAAAGAGGTTGAGCTTCTTGAAAGACAAAAAGAAAATATTGAACAGACGAAGAAAGCACAACTGAAGGCCTCTGCGCAACTGCATATGGAGCTTTCGCGGGCGAATCATGAACTGACTGAACTACGCAGGGAAACAGCTGATGCCAAGGAAGAGAAAGAAGATGCCCTCCAGGCCGCTGCAACGGCAAAGAAGGAGGCTGAAGAAGCAGAGGCAGTAAAAGAAGAAAGCCAGAAGAAGGCTGACAGCTTAAAAGCATACATCAGGACTTTTGAGAGAAACGTTCGCGAATACGATGATGCGAAGAAGTGGCAGCTTCCGGAGCCGGATTTCCTGATGGGAGCTGGGACATATCGTGAAAAGAAAGTACTTCCGTTCGTCAATAAACTCAAGAACGTAATCAAGAACCTTACTCTGCAGCTGATCCATGCCCTGGAGGCAAACGACCGCCTGAAACAGGATCTCAAGAAGAGTGATCAGAAGGTTGACCATCTCCGGAACCGAGTCAGTAAGCTGGAGGAAAGAAATAGTATTCTTGATGAACGGTCTCATAGGCTGGAGCTGGTGGAGCATGCTGTTGGGGAGGAACAAGTGAATAGGATTGCAGACGAACAGAGCAGGCGAGAAGAGTGGGAGAGAAACCAAAGGAAGAGGCGGGACATCGAGATCGATATAGGCTGATGACAGATCTATTTGATGCTATGATTGTTAAAAGCTGGCAACCTTTGTTTTTATGTTTGAAGTGTCCATACTATGAGAACTGTGCTTAGGAATTTGCAGAGTTACTTTCACATTTTATGATATAAGGTTCAGAAAACCCGCGGGCGCTATCGCCGGTTTTACTTTGAAATGTTTTTTCGAAATCAGTGAACCAATCGGATGAAATCCCCCTCTTTATATACAGATGCATCTAGAAGAAACACGAAGGAGACGTCGATGGATGAGCAACATCTCGTCAGAAGAATGAAGGCCGGAGACCGGTCTGCTTTTGATACCATCTACGAAAAATATCATATACCAATATTGCGATCAGCCTATCTGATCTGTGGGAACAGGCAGGATGCAGAAGACGTCATGCAGGATACATTCGTTGCCTGCTGGCTCCATATCCGGGAGCTCAGAAAGGATGAAAGCTTTCGTTACTGGCTCTTCAGGATTATGACCCAGGCTGCAAGAAAGACGGCAAAGGAACACGCCTTTCTTGTACCGGATGAAATGATTCAGGAAACGGTTGACAGGAGCCAGTTACAGCAGCCGGGGAGCGATAACTACGAGAAAGTATTGAATGAAAATATCGTAGAGAATGCCTTGCAGACATTATCTAAGCAGCAGAGAGAAGTGATCGTTCTTTACTACTACAATGAGATGTCTGTGAAGGAGATTGCAAAAACACTGCAGGTCTTCGAAGGCACCGTTAAAAGCAGGTTATTTACGGCGAGGCGGCAGATGAAATCGGCACTACAGTGTCTTAAGCGGGAGAGAGAAGATGCGTGAAAACTATTTGGATCAGAAGATAAGAAACGCGCTTATAACAGCAGCGGATCACATAGATGTATCCTCCCGCTGCAAGGACAGGATCGATGCGCAGATTAACTGTGCAGAGACCATGCAATCGAATGGAGGTTCAGGGCAAATGAAGAGATGGAATTGGAAGAAAGCAGTGATCGCAGCAGCTGTATGCTGTATGCTGATCACTGGGACAGTTTTTGCTGCGGGAAAGATTGTATCAATCTATAGCCATGGCCAGAGTGGCTATGAGATTACAGATTACACTGGCATCAGTAAGTTTGAGAAGGACACGGGTATTGATGCCGAACATGTCGAAGTATTTACAAATGGTTTCCGGTTTGACGGTGCGAACATCATAGAGTCGGAAGGCCGCGATGAACAGGGCAATACTGTTTCATCCTGGGAAGAAATCATGCTTACCTATGTGGATGATGCGGGCAGGATCGTCAGGATCGACATGGAACCGTATGCGGTTCTGAATCAGGATCTCTCGAAAGACACGTTGGAAGAAAGAGTCTTTGCAGATATCCATGTCTACTACAACCAAGTAGAGTATCACCTGGTCCCGGCAGACTACGAGGCAACATCAGAGGAACTGGAACGCAAGGAGAACGATCCTCACTATACCATCAGTTATGGTACCGTTGAAGAAAGGACAGAAATCAGCAGTGATGTCTGCTTTGAGATGGATGGCATCAAATATCTGCTCCAGACATTTGACAATGTCAGTGAGGATGAGCTTTATTCTATGGCGGAAGCAATCATATCTTCAGTAAATTAGGGCTTCAGAAGCGGTACAATTATAGGTGCGTAACTGGCATTAGGACATTGTTGTAATTTTGCACAAATAAAAGGATAATTCGGTCACACACAGAATCTGAGAATAATGAGGATAATATAGATACTGCCTGTGACGGATATTTGTGCACTATCACAATGAGTTTTTCAGATTTGCCCTGAGAGCGATTTTCAGACACTCATACGTAGGAATCTGCGCATTGAGGACAGAAAAACGCTCTCAGGGCATTTTTGTGATGGGAGCAGTGAAAAAGGATTGACGCGCCCTATTGAATAGGATATTATCATGATATGAAAAGAACGTTCTATGAGATGAAACACTTTACAAAAAAGTGGAATGAATTAGGTTTTACGGATGACGATCTTCGCTCCTTACAGAATATGCTGCTGGAGAATCCTAAAGCAGGACCGGTAATGCAGGGGACAGGTGGACTTAGAAAAGTTAGATTCGCTTTTCCGAATTCAGGAAAGAGCGGTAGCGTCAGAGTCTGTTATATTGATATTGAGGGAGTACTTGAGATTCATCTCATTGATGTGTTTGCAAAGAACGAGAAAGAGAACCTGAGTAAAGCAGAAAGAAATCAGATCAGGATAGTTGTTGAGAAGATCAAGCAGGAACGCCTGCAATATTTGAGGAAAGAACTATGAGTACTATGTATGAAAGCCTGATGGAAGGGTTGCAGGAAGATCTGAAAGATATCCAGACTTACGGAGAACCTCAGGGCAGAAAAACTGTAATTGAATATATACCTGTAAAAGAATACACAGCTGATGAAGTGAAATCGATTCGAAAAGGGGTAGGTGTAAGCCAGTCCGCATTTGCCAAATGCCTGGGCGTATCCAAGAAGACCGTTGAAAAATGGGAGTCGGGAGATAACATACCTTCAGGACCGGCTTCCAGGTTATTGGATCTGTTTTTTAACCATACGATCAGTACGGCACAATATATTAAGCATGTTTAGTGTTGAAATGTTATCACGCTGATAACATTTTGATAGCACCAGCCATGACAGCCAGGATAATCTGGATAACTGAGATCAAAATTGATTAAAACAGATACAAGTACTAAACAAATATGTTTAGCACTTAGAAGCCCGTGTAGAGTACGAATAATCTCCCGCTGTTCCGTTACAACATCAATTAGCGTCGGAATGACAAACTAATTGGAGCTAATAGCGGACCGAAAAATAGCAAAACACAAGAAGCCTTGTGCATTGGAAAAATCCAGTGCATGAGGCTTTTTTATACCCTTTCGTCTTGTAATACACCCAAGGAAAGAATCATGCAGGAACAGATTTTTGATGAGAAAAACGGACTCTGTACGAACTGCACGGGGATTCACTCAGTTAAGGGATAGGTCGATAAAGAATTAAGACGCACCACCCCAATCGCACAGGCGCCCGGGAACCGTTGAGACCAGCGGTTTCCGGGCGTCGATTTACATAAGATCAAATAATAAAATGATTATCCATTTCCTTTTCCTGTTGCGGTAATATAGTATTTGCGTTAAAATGGCATCATAAATCTGGACAAGAGGTAACAAATATGGACGTTGAAGAACGTATGTCGTTGTTCTCGGAGCAGATCATGTGCGGGGCTGAAATCTATACATGGCACTATAACACCAAACTGGAGTTGCTGGAGTCCAATTGTCCGAAGGCAGAGCTGCTGGACGCCACTTTGCACGCTTTTGGTGGGAAGGAAGCGCTGCGGAAGTCGGCAGGCAGCATGAAAAAGCCGGTGGTACTCAGCATCCCCATCGGACTGATGTGGTGCGCCGCCTCGATTCAGCCGGAGTCTGAAGAGAAAAGCCTCTATGTGATCGGACCGGTGTGGTCAACGGACGCCTCTTTAAGCACCAATCTCATTTCTATGGAGCAAGCCAGCCGGGAGCGCGGGGTCAGCTTGGCCTGGCTCCGGGAGATGGACAAAGCACAGCGAGAGCTCCCTGTTGTCATGCCGACCCTGATGTATCAGTACGCGCTGATGCTGCACTGCACCCTGACCGGCGAAAAGCTGAGTATCAGCGACATCGTCTATCAGCAGTCACACGGCAATACAGAGCCGGAGGAAAAGCGGGAACGGGACCGCTATCGTACCTGGCGAGCGGAGCAGGCGATGCTGAAGATGGTGAAGGCGGGTGACCTGGGCTTTGCCAAAGCGTTTAATCAGGCCAGCAGCCTTTCAAAGGGGGTTCCCCTGGAAGATGGAAATGCGCTGCGGCAGGCGAAAAACTCTGTCATCGTGTTTACTTCTCTCTGTACCCGCGCCGCGATCGAAGGAGGCTTAAGCCCGGAAGAGGCGTATTCCCTGGGCGACAGTTATATCCAGAGCATTGAAAACTGCTCCACGGTTTCTGACGCGGCGGCCTACAGCTACGGGATGTACTCGGATTTCGTAAATCGCGTTCACAACAAGCGAGTGGACAAGAGCGTTTCCAGCCATATCCGCGCCGTCTGCGACTATGTGGAGCTGCATGCCGACGAGCCCTTCACCAATCAGGACCTGGCGAGGCGCGCAGGGTATTCGGAGCAGTATCTGCGGAGGAAGTTTACGGAAGAGATGGGTGTGTCACTGCCGGATTATATCCGCGCCGTGCGTATGGAACGGGCGAAGAATCTGCTCCTCAACAGTGAGCTGTCGATCCAGGAGATCGCGAACCGCCTGCAATTCTGTTCCCGCGGGCATTTTTCCGAGGTTTTCCTGAAATCGGTCGGCGTAACGCCGGCCAAATACCGGGAGCAGAAGCGATAGAATAGAGGAAATGGGAGGCATGTGAAATCGCAGGCCTCCCATCTTTCGTCACTTTATTCTTCGCCTTGATGCCTCTCCGTTTCGATCTTGTCAATGCTGTCGGCAATATCGGTCTCGGTCAGGTATTTGCCGGGATAATCAGCAGCTTCTTCGGCGGTCTCAACGCCGAGAGCGGCATGGCGCTCGGCCAGTACCTTTTCGATTTCCGGCATCTCCTCGTCCAGCTTGCCAAGAAATTTGACGCAGACGAGGATGCCCACGATCAGAATGATGGGGATGACACTGTACATCAGTCGGATCATCATCAGCGCACTGTCAGGCTGCGCGACAAAGGCTCCGTTTTCGCTGGTGATAAAGCCGCCAAGATCAAGGAGCACACCAAGCAGGAAGCCGCCGAGGCCCTGGCCGATCTGCGTGGCGATGCCGTGGGCGATCTGGTTGGTGGTGCCTTCCAGACGGGCAAGACCCTTATACTCGTTGTAGTTGAACAGATCCATCAGCAGCACGGCGCAGAGATAGCTCAGCGGCAGCTGCAGACAGGCCATCAGCATGGCCGCCACGATCAGCAGCGGGACTTTCCCGCCCGCGAAGAAGTTGATAGCGTAGCCGACGATGGCAAAAATCGCGCCGAAGAACACCACACGGGAGACGGACAGCTTTTTCAGCACCACCGGCATAAAGAGCATGGCAGGCAGCAGCATGATGCCCATGATACTGACAATACCGAGGATGTCCGTGTTTCCGACGATATAGGTAAAGTAGTAGGTCTGGGCGCTCATGTTCAGGACCGTGTTGAAGAGGATCTGAATACCGGCGTAGAACCAGACGTATTTGTTCTTGGTGAACACCGCCCACATATCCTGCAGCGTGACCTTGTTGTGCTGTGCCCCGGCATCAATAGCGGGATTCTCCTTGACAAACACAAAACGGCCGATGCCGATCACACACAGAGGAACGGAGTAGAGCAGGATCAGGCTGCGCCAGCCCGCAGCGCTGGTGGCGATACGGCCCATCATCATGGGGAAGGTCAGGGAGACAGCCATAGATCCCAAGGTGGTGACGATGCCGCCGTAGGAGCCCACCTTGCCCACCAAATCGCGGTCATTGTCAAACGCGCGAATCATATAGGCTGTGCTGCCCGCGCCGCGCAGGGTGTTGAACACACCGAAAATGAAGGTGTACATGAAGAAGACCCAGGCAAACTTCACGCCGGTGCTGGCAGCCGTGGGGCCGGAGAACATCAGCGCCGTGCAGATCCACATGCCGATGATGCCGATCTCATAGGGACGCCCCTTGCCCAGCTTGGAATGGGTGTTGTCGATGACAAAGCCGGCGATCAGATCCGTCACCGCGTCAATGATATTCGAGATGAGCAGGATCAGGCCGACGGTTGTGCCGGAGAGGCCGAGAAAGTTAGTGCAGTAAAGCGTCAGGTAACCGGTGACGATAATATTCAGACCGGCTGCGGAAATGTCCGAGGTTTTCCAGGCTAAGAATCGCCCGAAGGGGAATTTCTTTTTCTTGGTCAAGGTGGTGTCTGGCATGATGTTTCCTCCCGTTTTTATGATGGTTGTCTGTGTGTTTCCTTTGCTTCTGGACGTATCTTATGGCAAGCGTCATGACAGGTAAATCCAAATACATTACTTTTTATCTATATTTGTGATACATTTTCAAATGCATCACAAATATAGATAAAAACTATCAAATATAGATTTCCTGTGCCTCCATGACCCGCTATACTGGCATCATCAGGATCATGCAAGGAGGACACATTGATGTTGGAAGATAAGCTTTTAGAGGGAAGAGTCGCCATTGTGACCGGCTCCGGTCAGGGGATCGGACGGGAGATCGCCCTATGTATGGCAAAGCACGGAGCGAAGATCATCACCAATAACCGAAAACCCGGTTCATCGCTGAACGCTTTTGAGAAGACCGATCTTGCTTTTGACGATGCGGAACAGAAGGCGCTTCTGGCACTCTCTGGGGATGCGGAGAGCACAGCCCGGGAGATCCTCGCCATGGGAGGCGAGGCGCTCCCGGTTTATGGGAATGTCTCTGACTACGACAACGCGGGAAAACTGATACAGACAGCGCTGGAGGCCTGGGGCCGTGTGGATATCATTGTAAATAACGCATCTTCCAACTGGACGGGCAATATCCGGGACATGGATAAAGAACTATGGGATCGGCAGATCCATTCCAAGCTGATGGGTTCCTTTTATTTGATGCATCACGCGCTGCCCGCCATGGAAAAGCAGGGATACGGACGGATTCTCAACTCCGCCTCGGACGCCTGGGTGGGTATCAGCAGCTATGCGGCCTACGGCGCGGCAAACGCCGCCCTGGTAGCACTCACGAAGGCAAGCGCAAAGGATCTGGCAGGGGCCGGGATTACCGTAAACGCCTATACGCCGCTGGCTATGACCCGTTCCTGGTATAATGCCCTGGCAACCTATAAGCGCCGCGGGATCCCAACCTCTGTTATTGAGGCCAATTCGCCCAAAGCCATGCAGACAACACCGGAGGGCATGGTTCCCTTCCTGGCCTGGCTCGCCTCCGAGGAGGCAGGCGATATCAGCGGCAAACTCTTTCAGCTTGCCGCCGACGGGGAGATCGGCCTCTGGAGCGAAAGCGAGATCGTCAAAAGTATCCGGGAGGAATCCGGTGTCTGGACCATCGAAGAACTGCGCAAGAGAGTAAAGGGGGAGCTTCTGTGAAAAAGCTATCGCTGAACAGCAACTGGGAATACGTCGAAGCCGCCCTGCAGAATCCGCTTCTGGTGAATCTGCTCCAGGGCTGGAAGAAAACCGATCTTCCTCACGATTATGCCATCGAAAAGGGGCGTGACTGTCATTCTCCCGCCGGGCTGGACGAGGGCTTTTTCCAAGGTGCCGGACTTTACTACAAAAAGTCCTTTGTTCTTTCCGAGAAAGCAGCCGGAAAGCAACTCTATCTTGAATTTGAAGGTGTATCCGGCATGACCGAGGTCTGGATCAACAAGCAATTCGCCGCCAAGCACCTCAATCCCTATACATCCTTCTGCATTGACGCGACCAAGCTGCTGCATACCGGTGAAAACGAGATCATGCTGCACACTGACAGCCGCATGAAGCCCAATTCCCGCTGGTACGTCGGCGCGGGACTCTACCGCCCGGTCTGGCTGTATGTGGGCGAAAAGGGCGGCATCCGCCCACACGGACTCAAATGTGATACCGTTTCCCTGGACGAGCGGGAGGCCGTACTGCATATCCGCCATGACGCCGCCGGGCATACCCGGTATGAGCTTTTGGACGGCGATACGCCGGTCGCCCAAACAGAGGGCGGCAACGACGTCACGATGACCGTGCCCGATCCAAAGCCCTGGAGTCCCGACCATCCTGCTCTCTATATGCTCCGCGCCACCGTGAATGGGGACACGACGGAGGAGTGCATCGGTATCCGCACCATTGAGGTCAGCGCGCAGGAGGGCTTGAAGCTAAACGGCAAGCGCTTAAAGCTCAAGGGCGGCTGCATTCACCATGATCTGGGCATCCTCGGTGCGGCGGATCATCTGGCCGCCGAGCGTCGCCGGATCCGCATCCTCAAGGAGAGCGGCTTCAACGCTGTGCGCCTGGCGCACAATCCCTTCGGCCCGGCGATCTTTCAGGTCTGTGACGAGCTCGGCATGCTTTGTGTGGAGGAGGCCTTTGATGAATGGGTGCTGGGCCGAACCAGCTTCGGGCTGCATATCACCTTTGAGGACCGCTGGGAACGGGATCTAGAGGATATGATCGACCGGGACTACAACCACCCCTGCATCCTCATGTGGGGCACCGGCAACGAGGTGGAGGAGCGGGATGGCTCCGCTGACGGTTTTACCTGGTCAAAGAAGCTGGCCGACAAGGTAAAAAGCCTGGACAGCACCAAGCCGGTCACTGCCTCGGCCTGTGCGCTCTTCTCCGAATACGGCAACCGTCCTGCGGGCGGCACGACAGGCAATCAGGCACTGAATATGGCCTTCGACAACTTTGCCTCCGGCAGCGACATCTGGGGCGACACAACGGCTCCCTACTTTGCCCCGTTGGATGTGGCCGGCTATAACTATAAATCCGTGCGATATGCTCACGATGCAAAAAAGTTCCCGGATCGGGTGATCTACGGCTCGGAGAGCTACCCGCGCGCCACCTGGCAAACCTGGACGGATACGCTGGCCAACCCCAATGTGATCGGAGATTTCGTCTGGACAGCCTGGGACTATCTGGGCGAGGTCGGCGTGGGCCGCTGGGAAGTCAGCGAGCAGGAGCGCCCGGCCAACCCGGAATGGCCCTGGATGACCGCTGCCTGCTCCGACATCGACTTCATCGGCGTCAAGCGCCCGCAGAGCTATCTCAGGGACGCCGTCTGGGGTGATGAAGACTGCGTCAGCCTCTTCACACTGCCTCCCGCGCTGACAGGCAAACACATTGCCCGCCTCAGCTGGGGCTGGCTGCCGGTGGAGCCCAACTACAGCTTCCCCGGCGACGAGGGAAAGGCCATGGAGGCGCATGTCTACACAAACGGCGACCTGGTGGAGCTTTGGCAGAATGGGGTCAGTCTTGGCACGCAGAGTGTCCGGGAATGTGAGGCACATTTCTGCTTCCCGTATCGGCCGGGAACCTTGACCGCCGTCGCTTATCGCAGCGGGGAAGAGCTCGGACGCTCTGAGCTTAAAACGACCGGGAAAACCGCACAGCTCAGCTTGCAGGTTGAGAACGGCACGCCCGGCTTTGTGACGATCCAGGCGCTGGATGAAAACGGCGCACCCGTCTATACCGAGTGCGGGGAGATCGCTGTCAGCGTTCTGGGCGGAAGCCTGCTGGCGCTAGGCACTGCCGATCCCAAACCGGCGCGCAGCCATCCCTTTACGGAGGATCATGTTCCGCTGTACCACGGCATGGCGCTGGCCGTTGTAAAGGGCGAGCGCGGCGCGAAGATTACGGCTTGTTTGGGCGAGGTTCAGGCGGAGTGCTTTGTCGCCTTTGACAGCGCACCGGATGAAAACGACTATGTTTCCGATGCGAAAAGCGGAGCTGCCGATCTGACGCTGGGTGAGCTGCTGGCAAATGAAAAAGCTGCCGCTATTCTGCAAAATGCTATGGGAGAGCTTCTGCGCAATCCCATGCTGGAGGCCATGAAGGGCATGAGTCTGCGCAAGCTCATGAGCATGGGCGGGCAAGCGCTCCCCACGGAACTGAGCGATGCGCTGGACGAAGCGATAAGGGGATGACGATGAGAAACGCAAAATGGATCACAGGTTCGGCGGAGGTTCCGGTCCTTTATAAAGACTTCTCTGCGAAAAAGCCGGAGAAGGCCACGCTGTACGCCACGGCCTGCGGCGTCTATGAGGCGAAAATCAACGGCAAGGCTGTTAGCGAGGATCTGCTGCGCCCCGGCTGGACGAACTATCGCAAGCGCATCCAGGTGCAGAGCTACGATGTGACGGCGCTGCTGGAAGAGAACAACCGGCTGGAGATCACCGTCGCCCCCGGCTGGTGGGCGGGCTATCTCAACGGCGAGGGGAAAAACCATCACTACGGAGATCGTGTGGCAGCATGGGCGGAGCTTACACTGTCCTTTGCCGATGGCACGGAGCGCCTGATCGTCACCGATGAAAGCTGGCAGTACACGACCGGGCCGATCCGATCCGCAGAGCTCTATCACGGCGAGGTCATCGACTATACGGCCGCCCCCGCCGAAGCGCAGCCTGTAGAAATCTATGCGCTTCCTTATCCCGCCGAGATTGTAGCGCAGATCGGTCCCTCGGTGCAGATCGTGGAGCGGTTTCAGGTAAAGAGGCAATTCACCACGCCGAAGGGCAAAACCGTTCTCGACTTCGGGCAGAATATCGCGGGCTTTGTGGAATTGCGCGTCAAAGGCCGTCGAGGACAGACGATCACGCTGCGCCACGCCGAGGTGCTGGATCGGGACGGAAATTTTTACACGGCAAATCTTCGCACGGCCCGCTCGACAGATACCTTTGTCCTGAGCGGCGGTGAGGACGTGTTCTGCCCGCGCTTTACCTTCCATGGCTTCCGCTATGTGCAGGTTCAGGGGCTGGAAAAGGAAACCGAGGCTGTGTTCACTGCCTGCGCCATCTCTTCGGCGATTCGGAAAACAGCAGATTTCCACTGTTCAAACGAGCTGGTCAACCGGCTTTGGGAGAACATCAACTGGTCGATGCGGGACAACTTTGTGGATCTGCCCACCGACTGCCCTCAGAGGGACGAGCGGCTGGGCTGGACAGGCGACGCGGCGATTTTCTCCCAAACCGCCGGGCAGCTTTATGACACCTATGACTTCTTCCGCAAATGGTTGCTGGATCTGGCCAGCGAGCAGAGCGTAAAGTACGGTCTGCCCGATACGGTGCCCAATATTCTCATGCCGCCCGATACGCCCAGCGGCGGAAGCGCCGTCTGGGGCGACGCCTGCACCCTGGTTCCCTGGAGCCAGTACCGGCTGTATGGCGACGCCACGGTGCTGGCAGCCCAGTATGAGAGCATGAAAAACTGGGTGGAGTTCATCCGTCGAACGGAAACCCCTTCCCATCTGCACAAATCCGGCCACCAGCGGGGCGACTGGCTGGCCATGGACCGTGAGGAAGGAAAGGGCATGAGCGGCAGTACCGATCCCTATCTCATCAGTACCGCGTTTTATGCCGAGAGCACCCGCATCCTTGCTGAAAGCGCAAAAATCCTCGGCAAACCCGAGGACGCCGAGGAATATGAGGCCCTTTACAGAGGCATTGTCAAAGGATTTCAGGACGAATACATCACGAAAACCGGGCGTGTCGTCTCCGAGACCCAGACTGCGCTTTCCCTGATCCTATGTCTTGGCCTTGCCCAAAAAGAACAGGAGCCTGTCATCGTCCAAAGTCTCGCGGACAATCTCGCCCGCCATCAGAACAAAATGACCACCGGCTTTATCGGAACGCCCTATCTGGTCAAGGCACTGTCCAAATTCGGGCGGCATGATCTGGCCGTGAAAGTGCTGTTAAACGAGGACTACCCCGGCTGGCTGAATGAGGTGAAGCTGGGCGCAACCACAATCTGGGAGCGCTGGGACAGTATGCACGCAGACGGTAGCTTTGACGAAAGCGGCATGAACAGCTTCAATCACTATTCCTTCGGAGCGGTAGGGGCTTGGATGCTGGAGGAGCTGGCCGGAATTGAGGCAAAGGAGGCCGGGTATCGGGTCATCGCTTTCCACCCGAAGCTTGCCTACGGGTTGACGGAAGTTTCTGCATCCCGTGAGACGCCTTTTGGCATGGCCAAATGCGCATGGAGCTGCAAAAACGGCATGGTCACGGTCTCCGTCACCGTGCCGGAGGGCAGCACAGCCGAGCTGAAGCTGCCGGAAAAGGAAGACGTATTGCAGCTCGGCCCCGGCGACTATACCTATACCTATCCCACCGAGACTCGCACGGAGGCGGTAAGATACTCTATGGATTCCACGATTGCGGAATTGACGGCAAGCCCGCTCTTTTTCCAAGGCGTGGAGACCATAATGCCCGGCGCGGGGAAGAATCTCGGGATGGACTTCCTGCAGAAGAAAACGCTTTCGGAGCTGTTGACCATGATGCCTGCCGGAGCGGACTGTGCCTTTGCGGCGATCCTTGATCAGATGAACGGACGCCATCCGCTTTCCCGATCGTAATTGTGCCAGGTGTGCATGAGATCGTGATCGAAGCGGCTGACGAGCCTTTTACTCTCATCGGATTTCAACGTTTCTGAACCTGCACAAAAATAGCTTCCCCCTTTAAGTGAATTGGCTCATATCATTGCCCTCCAGTTCCAGGAGGGCTTTCTTCCGCAGAATTCCACCTCCATATCCGATCAGACTCCCGGTCGATCCAACCACACGGTGGCAGGGCACGATGATGCAGATCGGATTATGACCGACCGCACCGCCAACCGCCTGGGCTGACATTCTTTCGAGCCCACGCTCTTTTGCAATCTGATCGGCAATCCACCCGTATGTAACCGTCTTTCCATAAGGAATCTCACACATGACCTCTCCAACACGATTACGGAAATCAGAGCCCACCTATCATCAGACGGGTAGGGTTGATAAGATCAATGACAGGATGGATATTGTGTATCATGAAAAAGATTGAGAGTGACGGAATCAGTGGGACTACCGTATCAAAGATGCGAAGAAGAATCAGAACTGAAAATAGAACATCGAACTAAAAGCGAAAGCTGCTGATGTGTAAAAGCATTGGCGGCTTTTCTTTTTATAGAAATAAC
>ODAI012349086.1_pt1 | contig 13924 bp, 9 predicted proteins | sample 1539321 | NCBI WGS metagenome assembly ODAI01 (sample SAMN02144231, study PRJEB22623) | gut metagenome | biome: sheep rumen | host: Ovis aries | place: New Zealand
AGCACCGGCCTCAGACTGCATCTCCTGCACACTTACGGTCTGACCCCACAGGTTCTTGCGACCGCGGGCAGACCACTCATCGACGTGCTCAGCCATAGGCGAGCTCGGAGTGATGGGATAGATAGCAGCTACCTCTGAGAACATATAGATCACGTGAGCAGCAGACTAATTACCATCACAAGTAATAAATCTTTTTTCTTTAGCCATAAATAAATAATAATGTTAATGTATAATTGTATTTGTATTCTAATAGAGGAAGCCAAGGAGCCAGAGCGGTATCTGGTTGTCTTTCCCAATTTCCGTGTTATAGCGTGCGTAGACGATGTCGGGGTTGTTTCGCATCTTGCTTCGCGACCCGGCGTCGCAGATGCGAAACTTGCGACGGTCGTCGACCAAATAGTAGCTATCCTTGCCCGCCTGGTTCACTTTGTGATCTTTCCATAGGGAGTTGACGAAGAAGGTCTCCATGACGTCCTGCCTGACAATCTCGTTGGGGTAGATGGCATGCATAAGATTGGTGTTGTGGAGCATCACCTTGGAAGGTTTCTTGGGAAACTCCTGCCCCTGGGGGTAGATGATGTTGATGAGCCTCGCATCGGCCAGGTACTTGATGTAGTTCATCACCGTGGCACGGCTTGTCTCCACATCATTGGCCAGCTGGGAGATATTGGGTGCCTTGGCTCCTTCGACAGCCAGCTGGTAGAAGAGCTTCTTGATCTTGGTGAGATACTTCAGCTCTATCTGCTTGATGAGCAGGATGTCAACCTCGGTCATCATGTTCATCGTCTTCAGGAGGTTTTCCGAATAGTTGCGGTGCTCCTGGAAGAAGGGATAGAAGCCGTGATGGATATAGTCCTGGAAGAAACGGTTGGGAGAGACCTTTGGCAGTATCTGCTTGATGATATGCTCGTGGTCTTTGAGGATTTCCTCCAACGTGTAAGCTCTGAATGAATTACCAGTGAGCAGATTGACGAACTCTCTGAAGGAGAAGCCGCGCAGGTTGTAGCTCTTGACGATGCCGTTAAGCTCGGGATTCTCGTCCTTCAGACGCATCACGCTACTGCCTGTGAACACAATCTTCAGGTTGGGGTAGAGGTCGTAGCACTTGCGCAGTTCCTGACTCCAGTCTGGCTGCTTGAAGACCTGGTCGATGAGCAGCACGCGGCCCCCGTGGTTGTAGAACTTACCAGCGAAGTCTGCAATGCCGTGCCCCTGGAAATAGAAGTTGTTCATGTTGATATACAGGCACTGCTTGTCGAGTATATCAAAATGCTCCTTGGCATATTGAAGCAGAAAGGTCGTCTTGCCGATGCCGCGCGTACCCTTGATACCGATCATACGATCGCTCCAGTTGATCTCGTCCATGAGGGTACGGCGTACTGGGGCATTCGTATGCTCTACAAGATATCTATGCGTCCTGAAAAATGCTTCCATTTCTGCTTGATTTGTTTTTTAACTTTTAAAAGTGGTGCAAAGGTAACACTTTTCTCGCAAATTGCAAAGTCTAAATAGCAAAATCTTGCTAAAAAGGCTTATTTTTTTGTTGTCTAAATAGCTAAAGCCGCAGAATATCAGAATTTATAGGCGACAGAAGCCATGAACCAGAGTCCTTTCTGAGGTATCAGCTTGGTGTTAGAGCCACTCTGATTGTATTTGGTGTTGAAGAGGTTGTGGACATTCAATCCAAACGTCAGCTTGTTGAGTTTGTACTCGGCGCCCAGATCGACAATCACGCGTGGGTCCATGTCGCCTTTATAGATGGCTTGGGAAATATAGACCGTGGCTTGCTGCATATGTCGTATCCACTCTGGGTCTCCTGATGGGTACTTACTAGCTTCTTCCATTTCTTTGTTGGCTTGGGCTATCTTGACGATGTCGGCATTATAAGTCTCCTGCTTGCTCTTGAAGTTGATATGAGACGTGAACTTCAGCCGCTGTGAGACCTCCCATGCCAGTACGGCATTGGCCATAGCGACAGGCGTATTTCTGTTTCTGTCAATACCCGGCTGTTGGGCAAAGTCTGTTATGGTGACGTAGTAAGGATTCGACTTCAGGACCTTAATCCAGGAGAAGTTGAAGTCGGCCGTGAACCTGGATCGTCTGTAACTGGCCATCAACTCTGCTCCCACCGTGCGGTTCTGACCACCGTTCTGGTAGTCCATCACATTGGTGGAGATGGGGTCGTTGAGGATATTATAGAAGGTGTTGACTTCAACGTTCAGTCCTCGTGCCCATCCATTCGCTGCGAAGGTGAGTTGGAAGGAGTGTGCCGTCTCAGGACTCAGCTCTTCATCTATGTCTTCAGACAGATCATTATCCAAGAGTCGTAAGAAAGAATTGGACTTGCGGTAGAGGTAAGGTGCATCGACAAAGGCCTTCGAGTAGCTGAGTTTCACATTCCATTTCGGTTTCAGCAGGATCAGTGCCACACGGGGGGAGAAGACGTCGAGTTTCGTGGAGTCGTAGCGCAACTTGTGGTCGTAGCGCAGGCCGGCATTCAGGATCAGCGAGTGCCACTGGTGTTTCAGCTGGATGAAGGCATTGTAGCTGTTCTCTCTTCCCTTGCCACCTTCCTGCAGACTGGGCATCTCGGGCGAGGCACTGGTGAAATCATAAACGACCTGGTAACGCACATCTTCGAGTCTGAAGTGGCTATATTGTGCGCCGAACGTGATGGACCCTTTGTGTGGCCCTTGTTTGATGTATGTGTAGTCGCCTTTCACTTCGGCACCGTAACTGTAGTCCTGACCATTGATGTATCTGCCCATGCCGGAATAATTCTGGAAGAGATAGAGAAGGTGTTGTGGCAGATTAAGGGCTGTTCCGAACTCAGGCAGATTGCCGTCGTAGATGACCTGATAGTGAGTCAGGTCGGAATTATCATAGGTCAGTGATCCCTGAAGGTTCAGGCTGCCAAGCTGGCGTCCATAGCCGATTTCTGCATGGTGGGCATTCGTCGAGAAACTGGGCTTGATGCCATTGAAGGTGCGGTACCTCTCGCGGTCGTAGGTCGTAGCCAGCGTACTGATGGTGTAGGGCGACACTATCTGTGAGAAATGAGTGTCGTAGAGGAAGCGCAGGTTTTTCCAGTTCATCTGTACGCCAAAGTCATACGAGGGCTTTTCTCCGATATGGCCAATAGTGACGTAGGGGACTGGGGTGCCGTATTCGTCGGTCCGCTGTTCAGGCGTCCTGCTTTCACCGCTGTTCTTATAGATACTGCCCCAGATGAGTATGTCGAGGTCGAAGTATCGTTTACCGAAGGTGAGGGCACCTCTTAGCTGGCCGTAGTTGCCGATGCCTGCTCTGGCTTCGACGCCATCCAGTTCGGCACCCTGCTTGGTGATGAGGTTCACCACCGCCGTGAGTGCCACACCGCCATAGAGTGAGGAGGCAGGACCTCGCAGCACCTCTATACGCTTCAGTTTCTCCAGGCCGATGCTGAAGTCGGGCGATGCGATATTCGTGCAGTAGCTGTTCAGGCGATGGCCGTTGAGCATGATGAGTATTTTCTCCTGTCCGTTGCTATAGATGCCGCGCATGGCGATGTTGATGTCGTCGTTGCAGTCCACGATGTGCATGCCGGGCACATAGGCTTCCAGTACTTCCTGAAGATTCCTGGCGCCAGAGTTGCGAATCATCTCTTCGGTGATCAGCGTGGCGGGCACAGGTACCTCGCCGAGGGATTCCTCCTGACTGGAGGCGGTGGTGAATGTGGTGGTGCGCCCCTTCTTGATCTGCTCCACAATCTCCGCGAACCTCATCGGATCCTGAGCAGAGACGGTGTAATAAGGCGATTGTGTCAGCAGCATCCCAGCATAGCGCTCTGCTTCCTCGTTGTGGTCATCAGCCAGATAGCAGAGCGACATCAGCCTGTAAGCACTTTCGAGAATGTTGCCCTTGAAATCCGAGAGATGCTCTTTCAGCAGGTCTCTTGCTTCTTCGAAACGGCCAATATTATAATCTTCCTCAGCCTGGTTGTAGATGGAGCGCGCATCGTTCTCTTGGGCTGTCATCGACAGTGCCAAGAGGGCTGCGGCGGCTGATGTCAGGATGCGTCTTGCTAGATTCATTTCTTGATGGGTATTGTGAAAGTAAATGTAGTGCCCTTGCCTTCTGTACTCTCAAAGGTGATCTTTCCGCCATGTCGGTTCTCGATGATGTCGCGGGTGATACCCATGCCCAGACCGGTACCTTGGCCTGCGGGCTTCGTGGTGAAGAAATTCTCGTAGAGTTTCTGCTTCACTTCGTCATTCATGCCCTCACCGTTGTCGGCGATACTGATGATGAAGTCGCTACCTTGAGTCGCCACACGGACATTCACTTCGGGATGATAATCCGCTGGAGCGTCCTGCGATTTACGCCATACGGCGTAGAAGGCATTGTTGACGATGTTGAGCACGGCTCTTGTCAGATCTTGTGGAATGACCATCATGGGGGGCATGTCTTCATACTGCTCGTGGATCGCGATGTTGAATCCCTGGAAGTTGGCGCGCATGGAATGGTATCCAAGCCAGACGTATTCCTTCACCAGTTTGCAGATGTCCGACGGTACCATCATGCCTTCCTTGCCCCTTGATACGAGGAGGATGCCGCGTATGATACTGATGGCGCGCTCTCCGTGCTCATTGATCTTCTGCATGTTCTCCTTCAGGTCTGCGACGATGTCGTTCATATCTTCGCGGTCGTCTTCAGGAAGCTTGTCTGCGTTATCGTCAATGATCTCTATCAGGTCTTTCAGTAGTTTGTCAGACATCTTACTGAAGTTGATGACGAAGTTCAGGGGATTCTGTATCTCATGGGCGATACCGGCACTGAGCAGTCCCAGAGAGGCCAGCTTCTCCTGCTTCTTGAGTTGATCTTGCAGTTGTTCGATAGTCTGTTCCATATACTTAATCTTTAATGATAGGCAATGTTATTATGAAATCAGCGAACTGATCCTTGACGGAGTTGACGGTGATGGTACCACCGTAGCTCTGTATGATGTCATGACTCAGATATAGGCCGATACCAGCGGCTTCGCCTGTGGTCTTGGTGGTAAAGAAGGGGTCGAATATCTTATCGAGGATGCTCTCTTCGATACCGATACCATTATCGTGGATGGTGATGACCAGCTGCGACGCTACGACTTCCGCCTTGAGAGACACCTCTGGGCTGTATCCGCTGCCTTTCGTGAACTTTTTCTCGGCGGCATAGAAGCTGTTGCCCAGCAAGCTCATGAATACTTTGCTCAGCAGTTCCGGATTGGCATTGACGAAGATGGGCTCTGAGGGATAATCGAAAACCACATTGATGTGTTGGGCTGCTATCTGCTTGCCGTAGTAGTTATCGACCATACTCTGATTTTGCTTGAACAGCGTGGTTACATCCGCCTTGACGATACCGCCACTTCTGTCTCTAAGCATCTCTTCCATCGCCTTCAGGGTGCGAGTCGTGTTCTGCCCGTGCTCGCCGACTTTCTGCAGATTGCCTTTGAGCATGCCCAGTACGTCGATGGTATCTTCGTAATTGTCTTCGCTCATGCGTTCTTTCTCGTCTTCGATGTTGGCCTCTACGTCTCTCACCAGTCCTTCTGAGAGTTTCGAGAAGTTGTTGATATAGTTCAGCGGGTTTAGGATACGGTCGATAAGGCCTTGGGTAAGTTTACCGACGGTAGCCAGTTTCTCCTGACGTATCAGCTGGTTCTGTGCACTATGGAGTTCGTTGAGCGTTAATTCGAGACTTTCAGACTTCTCCTGAATCTCATCCTTCTGCTTGACGATTTCGGCGGTGCGTTCTTGTACTACCTGCTCCAGTCTCAGCTTCTCTTTCTGCAACATGCGGATGCGCATCTTATAAATAAGGTATAGGATGAAGCCTGCTGCCAAGAGGTAGAGAATAATCATATACCATCTCAGGTAGAAGGGGTAGGAGATGCTGAAGCTGAACTCTGTGGTGTCGGTCTTATGGCCGAAGGCGTCGAGTCCTTCCACTCTAAACGTATAATCACCATAGGGAAGGTTATAGAAGGAGATATGCTGTTCTGTTGTCCAGGCGCTCCATCGTCCGTCGTTGAGCTGATAACGGTAGTAGGCCATATTGACGATGGGGATATTGTTGAGTGTGTAGGTGAAGTGGATGTTTCGCTCCTTGCTGTCCAATATCATTTCTTCTGGTATGGGGCCGAATCCTCCCCAGAGGATGGTGTCGCTTCCAAGACCGATGGAGCGGATGTGCACCACAGGTTTCATCAGGAAGGCAGGATCCTTCACATCGGTGTCGATGATGGAGAAGCCCTTGTTGTTGCCCAGCCACAGCTGATGACCGTTGTGGAGTATGGCGCTGATGGTGTTGCCCTTGAAGGGGTAGAGGTAGTCGAGATCCTTGACTTCCTTTCCGTTTCTCCATGCATAGAGTTGCGTACCTTCGTTATTCGTCAGCCAAGTGATGTCTCCGTCAAAATAGGAGAACTGCGGGAAGGAAATGGGGTAAGTGGCCAAGGCGTCGATGGCGCGAATGGTGTCAGCAAACTGCACCAGTACTGCCGTTGACTCTTTGGCACTCTCGTTATAGGGTATGAATTTCTTGTCTGAATTCTGGTGCATCACCTGACCGTATACATTCTGTATCCAGATGTCCCCATGCTTGTCGCAGATGACGGCTGACACCTTCTCCAGATTGCAGACCTTCTTTCTGTTCTTGCCGTCGGGGGTCATTGTGAATAGTCCGCCCATCTCTCCGCTGTAGATCACATCGCCCGCATCATATACGGAGAGTGCTCCTTCTGACGAAATGAGCGAGTAAGTGCCGTTGGGCTTGATGAGGTAGATACCTGTGGCCGTTGCAGCCAGCAGTCTGTCGCTTGATGCAGAGAGTTCCCAACAGGCAAAATTGCCGAGTCCCACATTCACGAAATGTGTACCCTGCAGCCTGAACAGGCCGTTGAGTGTGCCGGCATAGATGTTATCTTTGAATTTTGTAATGGAAATCACGCCCTCAGACAGACCGTCATTGTTGGTGAAGTGAGAATAAGCAGAGGGCAGGGCTATTGCGAATATACCGTTGTCCATAACCCCCCAAAGCGTACCGTGATGGTCGTATTTGATGTAGGTGATATTGTTGTTCGGCATACTTGTTGCCTCATTCAGTGCATAGAGGACTCGTCCGTTCTGGTCTGAGATAAATAACCCTTGTCCTTTCCTGACAGTAGCGGTCAGACCATTGTCGAGCGGTTCACTTACCAGTGTGTCTGTCCGGGCTTCGACCTTACCTTTTTCTATAAGGACGTCGCGATCAATGATGTCTGTCAGACCAGCGGTGATAACCTGATCTCTCACCTTCTCCTTGAGTTTGATCTGATTGTTTGTTATTTCGTAGATGTTACCATTGTTCGAGATGAAATAGATGACACCATTGTCTTCCTCCCAAATCTCAAGGATCTCACCTTTTATATTATGTCGCTTTCCCAAATCCTGAAGCGCTAAAGTGCCGTTGGGCTCAACAACGACTTTGCCGAAGAAGTTATAACCACCCGTCCAGACATTACCTTTAGAGTCGCAAAATACGACGGTAAGACGACTGAGGCCTGACGTGTGAAGTATGCGCCATCTGACGTTGTCGTAATAAAGCAGACCTTCGAAGTTGGCCACATAGACGATACCGTTCTTGTCAATATCCAAGTCGAAGTTCATGGCATGCGCCTTATAGTCATCTGTATTGAAATGACGCATGAAAGGCAATCCCTGGGCCAAAGCCGTTAAGGAAAGCAGCAGGATGATGCAGCTGATGAGCACTCTTTTCATGGGCGTTCCTCCTTTCTTCCCGTTTTCACGATAGGCTCGTACTCGACATTCTCACCGATATAGTAGTTCCATTCTGTGGGTGTGAAGTTGCGCTTTACCTGTGCCTTGACATTCTCGATAATCTTGGGCACGGAGATAAGCACCTCAGAGAGGTTTCCTCGCTGGTCGCCTATCCACATGTGTTCCTTTGACGGGTCGAAGGTGAAGCATAGAATCCAGTTTCCCTGATTGACCAGCGTCATCGGTTCAATCTTCTCACCACTGATGTTCCACAGGTTGACGGTTCCGTCGTAACTCGATGAGTAGACGTGGTTGAAGTTGACTTTGATAAACGAGATGCGTGACCGATGACCGACGAGTGTCCTTACCTTGCCGTTCTTGTCTATTACATAGAGCATGCCGTCGCTCATACCGTAGGCTTGCAAGCCCGATCCCTTGGAACTCGCAAAGGCAGTGATGCGTCCCTTGACAGGTGTCTTCTTGGTGATGATCTTGTTAATAGACTCCACAATATGCATCCTTCCCTGATCGTCAAAGATGATAGGTTTGTAGTCAAAACGATTCGTGAATGTGACATTGAAATCCAAATTGCGTGTCTCCTTCACGGTGTTGGTCTTCGTGTCGAAGAGGGCCAATTGCTTCTCACCTATGATCAGAAGGTCGGTGGATTTTTCTAATTGCTGAATCTTGATCGGATGTCTGATGGTCTCCAGCGGTATCATAGTGATTTTCTTGCCAGCCTTCACTGCCATGTAGCTGTTGCGGCTAAGCGCGTAGAAGTGTCCGTTCTTCGGGTTTACATAGACATCGCGGAAGTCATATTTGCTGTCTTTCAACAACTCCATTGTACGGAGATTCCTGCCGTTCTTCTGATGCATCATGATCTCGCCATAGGAACTGACGGAGACCAGCAAGTCGTCGGTGTTTGGCATGAAATCCAAGTCGGTGATGGGGCCTTGATGCTTAGGCCAGTTATTCGAACTCTGGCTTGAGAGCGCGATGGCCTGATAGATAGCAGGATAATACATATCACCATGATAGCGTTTTGTGTATTCATATGCCAAGTCGCTCAGCATGGCAGCCAGTTCTCGGTTGCCTGCATAGAACTGTGTCGTAGCTTGTGCACCGAGCGACCTGCCAAGAGCCAGAAAACTCAATGTGTCGGCGACGCTCTTGGAGTACTCTGCCTGTTGTCGCTGTAAGTCGGCTTGTATGCGCTGATACTGGGCTTGTTCGTAGGCGTCGATGGCTTTATGCTCTGAAGCCAAGGCCTTCTGCTGTGCCAATACAGCATTCCTGCGCTCTTGTTCTGCCAGTTCTCGCTGTTCGATAGCCTCAAGACGTTGTTCGTCGGAGAGTTTCATCTGCTGATAGGTGATTTCCTCCATCTGATTACTGATGCTCTTCAGCACAGCTGAGCGCTTCTCCTGTCGTTCCAGTTCAGTCATTTTTTGCTTCATCTCATCCACGAGCTTGTCTGTGGTGAGCCAGCCCCAAATGCCTGATACTGATGTACAAACCAGCAGGCCTCCAATCGCGTATTTTATAATACTACTCGTCTTCACGCCATCCTATGAGATTGTTCTTACTTCAGTCGTTTCAAAGCGAACAACGTGATGTCGTCACTCTGTTCCATTTCACCCACAAAGGAAGCAACATCAGCTTTAACAGAGTCGATAATCTGCTGACAATTCTGACCTGAACATTTCTGCAGCGATGCAATTAAGCGGTCGTCGCCGAACTCCTGAAAGTCTTTGTTCATGGCCTCATTCACACCGTCGGTAAACATCACGAGTGTCTCGCCAGGTTCCAATTTCATATTGACGTCGTGATAGGTCATGTCTTCAAGAGCGCCCATCAATGGATCTTGTGGCATAGGCAGTTCCATAGCCGTCCCGTCTGCTTTGAGGACGAGGGGGGGGTTGTGGCCTGCATTACAGTAGGAAATCTCACCCGTACTGATGGTATAGATGCCATAGAAGACGGTTACGAACATACAATCTACCGATTCTGTGGCTAACAACTTGTTGGAGTAGGTGATACAGTCAGAAGGATTACCTCCCCTGATTCCTGTAGCCCTAATGAGTGTGCGGCTGACAGCCATGAAGATAGCTGCGGGAATGCCTTTTCCGCTTACGTCGGCAATGGAAAAGCCAATATGGTCGTCGTCGATGCGGAAGAAATCGTAGAAGTCGCCGCCAACATCTTTTGCAGCATGCATGGAAGCAGCAATGTCCAGCTGCTGGGCATTCTCGGGGAATGGTGGAAAAATACGCGGCAGAATGGCTTGCTGTATCTCGCTGGCTATGGCAAGGTCGCCTTTCAGTGATTCCAGCTGTGCGCTGTCCTTCTGCATGTTCTTGATGTACTTGATATGTTCGATGGCCTTCTTTATCGTCAGGCTCAGGTCGTCAAGGTCAATGGGCTTGGTAGCGAAGTCAAAAGCACCATTGTTCATTGCCTGACGGATGTTCCCCATGTCGCCATAGGCCGACACCATGATACACTTCAAGGCTGGGTTGCGCATTTCGTTAATCTTCGTCAACAAGGTCAGACCGTCCATCTCTGGCATGTTAATATCCGAAAGGATGATGTCGAAGTCCTTATGCTTAAGCAGCATGGCCAGGGCTTCCAGTCCGTTATGGGCAAAGTGGAATTCGTATTCTCCTTTACGGATCTCTCTTCTGAAGTATTGGGTGAGCAATAACTCCAGGTCAGTTTCGTCATCTACACTGAGTATCTTTACTGGCATTGTTTTGGATTTTTTTAATTATATAATGTGCAAAAGTAAAGGAAAAAAACGAGATAAGCAAATTTTTGTGCATGAAAGTGCTATTTTTTTTTTACCTTTGCCGCCAGAATGATGAAATTGCACGTTTTTAATCCTGAACACGACTTGGCTCTGGCTGCGAATTTGTCGAATTTCACGGCGCCTCATGCAGGGCGTCAGCTCCGGGCTGATCTTGGTTTCCTGCCTGCTTTGTGGGCAGGCGATGATGATGTGGTGCTTGTTGGTAATACAGAGGATGCAGAGCGTTGTTACCGTCGGTTCATGCGTCGCCCATTTAATCGCTTCGTCAGCAGGGAGCTGTTGTCTGAGCTCCCGCTTACGGGAGTAGATGCTTGGGGCTGGGATCAGGCTATATGTTCTGAACTCGTGCGCTACGGTGTCAGCAAGTCGCTCATGCCCGATAATCTTCACATGATCCGTGAACTGTCTCATCGCTCTACTGCGATGCGTATACTGTCGGGGTTGCAAGGTGATGGCATCATTGGTGAGGCTGTCATGTCTAATCCTGAGGGGATTCCAGAGTTGCTGACGAAGTGGGGGAAGATAGTGGTTAAAGCCCCTTGGAGTAGTAGCGGACGGGGGGTTAGATTCCTTGACAAAAGTATGAGTCCTCAGGATCATGGGTGGATAGAGAATGTAGCCAAGCGACAGGGTAGTGTTATGGTGGAGCCTTACTATGCTAAGGTAAAGGATTTCGGAATGGAGTTCTGGTATGATGGAGAAGGTCATACGAGCTATCTGGGACTTTCACTTTTCCAGACTTCTAACGCTGCTTATACTGGTAATATTCTTGCAGATGAAGACTTTAAAGCGGATTATATAAGTCGTTATATCCCAGTAGATTTACTCTATTCTGTTAGAGAAAAGGTTTGTGTATTGACAAGTGCTGTGTTCCGCCAATACTATAAAGGTCCATTTGGCGTTGATATGATGGTGGTGGCGCGTGAAGACTGCAACGGATTTATGCTTCATCCATGTGTCGAGATTAATCTCCGTCGTACGATGGGGCATGTAGCACTTCATCTTTCCAGCTTAGTAAGTGGATTGCCAAAGGTTATGCAAATAGAGTATAACAATGTTTACAAAGTCAGATTACAAAGACTATGTGATCTCAAAGACAAATAGCATAAAAATAGAAGATATGGGAACACTTGACATTATTGCAGTAGTCGCTTTGGTAATTATCGGCGGCTTTATTTACTGGAACAAGACCAAGGGATAGATCTTTCTCCTATTGGCGTTTGAATTCCAAGGTTTTAGGCAGTTTCTGCCATTTCCCGTTCTTGGGGACTTTCAGTGTACTTCCCTCTATCTGCTTCAGGCGGTAGAGGGAATCATTTTCATAGGTGAGAGTTGCTATTAAGTCCTCGCTGCCGAAGTCGTTGATCATGGCAATCTTGGCTTCGTTGTCCATCACGGTGGCTGAGGTGATGACCCAGCAGAAGGAATTGTGCATCTTGCCGAGGTATCCTGGCAGTTGTCCGTAGAGTTCCTGTCCAGGAACGGTGATTGACTCATCGTAGAAGTCGATTCTAAGATAGACTTCATATTCTTTATTATAAATGTACGCGCGAAAAGGCTTTTTGTCGTTCTGACCCATAGCAGGCAGAGCAAGGAGGATGGCAAAAACAAACGAAATTAACTTGTTCATACTCATGTTGTTTCTTAATTGCTTACAAAGTTACTAATCTAAATCATTATTTGCTCATTTTTACCAAAAAAATTAGGAATAAGATGCGGGTTTTTAGAAAAATTTAAGTAACTTTGCGGCCAATTATAGTTAAAATATGGCAAATAAGCAGTTAATGCCAGACTACATCTTCGAGTCAAGTTGGGAAGTCTGCAACAAAGTAGGGGGAATCTATACAGTCCTTTCGACACGTGCCAAAACCCTACAAGAGGCACTTCAGGATAAGATTGTTTTTATCGGTCCTGATTTTTGGAAAGAGCAAGAGAGTCCTTATTTCAAGGAGGATAAGTCTCTATTAGCCGATTGGCAAAGTGAGGCATGTGAGCAAGGCCTTAAGGTGAGGGTAGGACGTTGGACCATACCTGGTGAACCTATCGCTATCTTAGTTGACTTTATGCCGTTCTTCGAGCAGAAGGATGCGATATATGGTTGGTTGTGGGAACACTATCAGGTGGACTCATTGCACGCCTACGGCGACTACGACGAAGCTTCGATGTTCTCCTATGCTGCAGCCTTGGTGGTGGAGAGCTATTACAACCACTATTTAGATGCCACCAAGAAGGTAATCTATCATGCCAATGAGTGGATGTGCGGTCTTGGTGCACTTTACATCAATAATAAGTTGCCTCAGGTTGGTACCGTCTTCACGACGCATGCCACAAGTATTGGTCGTTCTATTGCTGGCAACATGAAGCCGCTCTACGACTATCTCTTCGCTTACAATGGCGACCAGATGGCAGGCGAGCTGAATATGCAGTCGAAGCATTCTATCGAGAAACAGACGGCTCACTATGTTGATTGTTTCACTACGGTGAGTGATATCACTGCCAAGGAGTGTGTTGAATTGCTCGACAAACCTGTTGACGTGGTATTGCCTAATGGCTTCGATGATAGTTTTGTGCCTTCTGCACAAACGTTTGCCCGAAAGCGTAAGGCAGCTCGCCGCAAGATGCTGGATATTGCCAATGCGCTGCTTGGCGAGGACCTCGACGATGATACACTGATTATATCTACCTCGGGTCGCTATGAGTTCCGCAATAAGGGAATCGACGTGTTTGTGGAATCCATGAACCGTCTGCTGCGCGATCGTGACTTGAAGAAAAAGGTTGTGGCCTTCATTGAGGTGCCTGGTTGGGTGGGAGAGCCCCGTAAGGACCTGCAGGAGCGTCTGAAGAGTGGCAAGAAGTACGATACGCCGCTCGATGTGCCTCAGGTCACTCACTGGCTTCATAATATGAGCCACGACAATGTGCTCGGCATGATGAAATACTACGATATGCATAACCGTAAGGACGATAAGGTCAAGGTGATTTTCCTGCCTTGTTATCTCGATGGTAATGACGGCATCGTCAATATGACCTATTATGACGTGATTCTTGGCAATGACCTGTGCATCTATCCTTCCTACTACGAGCCTTGGGGCTATACGCCACTGGAGGCCGTGGCCTTCAAGGTGCCTTGTATCACCACCGACCTCGCCGGCTTCGGCCTTTGGGCTAACACGGTGTTCGGCCATGAAGGGCAGATAACAGATGGCGTGAAGGTGATTCATCGTACGGATTATAACTATTCAGAGGTGGCAGATATCATCAAGGACACGGTGGCTGCGTTCTCGAATATGAACAAGAAGCAGGTAGACGAGTGTCGCAAGAATGCCAGCGC
>ODAI011345329.1_pt1 | contig 13923 bp, 11 predicted proteins | sample 1539321 | NCBI WGS metagenome assembly ODAI01 (sample SAMN02144231, study PRJEB22623) | gut metagenome | biome: sheep rumen | host: Ovis aries | place: New Zealand
GGAGAACGGCCTCGTAGAAGATATCTTTACCCATCCCAAGTCCCGCGCCGCCAAACAGCTCATTATCGAGGGAAAGGATCCCGATGAGTGGTCGGCGGAGGACAGCGCGGCGGGCACCGTCGATCTGCTTCACGAGGACAGAAGAATCCGCATTGTATTCGGGACGCAGTCCTCATTTGAACCGGTCATCGCAAATATGGTCCTGACAATGGGAACGGCTGTCAATATTTTGAAAGCGGACACGAAGGATGTGGGCGGCGTCGCCAGAGGAGAGATGATCCTGGGACTGCCCGCGGACAAGGACCTGCAGGAGCGAATGATCAGCTATCTGATCGAGCGCGGCCTGGATGTAGAGGAGGTGACCGGATATGCTCAGTCCTGAGACATGGGCGATGATCGGAAAAGAGATGCTTAATACGCTGTATATGGCCGGTTTTTCGACGCTCTTTGGCTATGTGCTGGGACTTCCGTGGGGAATTGTCCTGGCTGTGACGGGCGCGGAGGGAATCCGTCCTAACAGGGTGGTCTACCGGGTGCTCGACATCGTCACAAATATTATGAGAAGTATTCCTTTCCTGATCCTTTTGATCCTGATCATTCCCCTTACGAGGCTGATCGTGGGAAAGAGCTACGGATCAACGGCTACGATCGTCCCGTTAGTGGTCTCTGCCGCGCCTTTTATCGCGAGAATGGTGGAGTCTTCCCTCAAGGAAGTGGATCACGGCGTGATCCAATATGCGCAGGCGATAGCCTCGGATACGATGACTATCATCACTAAGGTCCTTCTGGTCGAGGCGAGGATCTCGCTTATCGTCGGCGTTACGATCTCCTTCGCGACGATCCTGGGATATTCCGCTATGGCCGGCACAGTAGGCGGCGGCGGTCTGGGCGACGTGGCGATCCAGTACGGATACTACCGTTACCAGTTTGATATCATGATCGTGACGGTTGTTCTTCTGGTGGCTATCGTGCAGGTTTTCCAATTTGCGGGCATGAGACTTGCATCTCGACTGGACAGAAGGAAGGCTTGAGAGATAATATAGTAGTGTGTTCTTAAAGGGGATGCTTTCCCCGATATTCGGAATACCATATAGAACCGGACGCCTGAGAGGAGCACGGCGGGCGATGCGGAAACAGTTCCGGATGCAAAATATAGAAATCCGGGAATAAAGTGCTCGGGAGAGGAGATTGAAATGAAAAAGAGATTGGTATCAGTAATTACGGCAGCAGTCCTTTCAGCAGCCTTACTGGCTGGCTGCGGAGGCTCCTCCGGAGCTTCTTCATCAGCTCCCGCTGATCAGGGAAGTGCAGCAGCTGACAGCAAGGAACTCTCAAAGATCACGATCGCGGCAAGCCCTACACCGCATGCGGAGATCCTTGAAGCGGCCAAGCCGCTCCTGGCTGAAAAAGGCTATGACCTGGACATCAAGGTGTTTGATGACTATGTGCAGCCCAATGAAGTCGTTAGCAGCGGCGAGATCGATGCCAACTATTTCCAGCATGTACCTTATCTTGACAGCTTCAACGCGGAGAAAGGAACAGATCTTGTGGTAGCGGGCCGGATCCACTATGAGCCTTTGGGAATTTACCCCGGAACAAAGAAGACTCTCGAGGAAATCGGCACAGGTGATGTGATCGCGATTCCAAATGATACAACAAATGAAGCGAGAGCACTTCTCTTACTGCAAGACAATGGTATAATTAAACTTAAGGAAGGCGCGAGCATTTCTGCAACCAAGCAGGATATCGCCGAGAATCCCTATGGCGTAGAGATCAAGGAACTCGAAGCGGCACAGATCCCTCACGTGAAAGATGAAGTGGCTTATTCCGTCATGAACGGAAACTATGCGCTTCAGGCTGGTCTTATCGCAGCGAAGGATGCTCTTTCCTATGAGCTTTCGGATTCTGAGGCGGCGTCGACTTATGTAAATGTAATCGCTGTTAAGGCAGGCAACGAGGAGAATGAGGGCATCAAGGCTCTTGTGGAAGTTCTCAGATCCGATGAGATCAAGCAGTTTATCACAGAACACTTTGACGGCGGAGTAATCTTTTTCGAGGAATAATAAGCGGATCGCAGGTTCCTAAGCGAGGAGGTAATATGACAATCGACAAGAAAGCAGAAGGCAAACGGTTGGAGCTGGCGGTTTCGGGCCGGCTTGATACAATGACGGCTCCGGAGCTGGAAAAGGTCATTAAAGAGAACATTGAAGGCGTCCAGGAGCTGGTGCTGGATTTTAAAGATCTGGAGTATATCTCATCGGCAGGTCTGCGCGTTGTACTCGGAGCCAGAAAAGCTATGGGAGACGGCGGATCCTTTAAGGTCTGCAATCTCTGCAGTGATGTCAGGGAGATCTTCGATATCACAGGGTTCTCCGATATCATCACGATCGAATAAGTCAAATATCTGAAGGGACCGCTGCATCGCCGGTGCAGCGGTTTTTTTGTTGCCTGCAGACAAGAAGCCGGCAAGTCGCACAGGTTTGCGGACATTAACATTTGCGGATAGAGAAATCTACAGTATAATATTCATGAACAAACAGCGAAGCGGACCGGCGAGGTCCGTGTTGCCCGAAACAAGCAGCCCCGCCGCTGAGCCGGACAGGCGCAAGGCAAGGCAGAACTGACAGGGATGGTGCAAGAGATGGAAAATAACGAGATCTTCAGGAAAAAAGCGATTGAGAGAGTTTCCTCCCCGGAGAAACTCAATGATTATATACACGTTACAAGCCCTTCGATCTGGCTGGCCCTAGCCGGGATCATCTGTATCCTGGTCGGTGCTCTGGTGTGGTCAGCTTTCGGGAATATCTATACGACAGTAAACGGCGCCGGAGTCGTTTCCGACGGAAACCTTTCCATCTACGTCAAGGTCTCCGACAGGCCCTCTGTAAAGGAAGGGATGGATATCACCGTGAACGGGCATAAGACGGTCGTCAGGGAAATATCCGCAGAACCGATGCAGGTCAGCGAGGAAGTGGGCGAGTACGTACTCGAAACGGCAGGATTGAAGTCGGGGGACTGGACCTATAAGGTAGAAGCGGATACAGACCTGCCGGATGGAATCTATGAGGCGAGTATAACAGTGGAATCCATCCACCCGATCAAATTTGTGATCAATTAGAGCAGAGGCAGAAGCAGACGGATCCCGCCTGACGTAAATAACGCAGGCAGACAGCAGAGGCTTTGTATATGAACACAACTACTAAAAAGATCAAGGAGCCGGTGAAAAAGGGAGTGGCTGACGTTCCGGTCATCATGCAGATGGAAGCACTGGAATGCGGAGCCGCTTGTCTCACCATGGTTCTTGCTTATTATGAAAAGTGGATCCCGCTTGAGAAAGTCCGCGTTGACTGCGGAGTTTCCCGGGACGGCTCAAACGCCGGAAACGTTCTGAGAGCCGCGAGATTTTACGGGCTCGACGCGGACGGATTTAAAGTGGAGCCGCAAGTGTTGGTCGAGAAGGCGACTTTTCCCTGCATTATACACTGGAATTTTAATCACTTCGTGGTTCTGGACGGCTTCAGGGGAAAGAAGGCCATTCTCAATGACCCGGCCAGAGGGCGCGTGGAAGTGTCCGTGGAGGAGTTTGACAGCTCCTTTACGGGAGTCTGCCTTATGTTCTCTCCGGGAGAGGACTTTGTGCCGTCCGGAAAGCCCAAGAGCGTGCTCTCTTTTGCCGCCAAGAGGCTCAAAGGCGCGAGAACGGCGATCGTATTTGTTCTGCTGACTACAGTCATTTCCTCCCTCTTCGGAGTTATATCGCCCGGGTTTACCCAGGTGTTCATGGACAGGCTGTTAACGGTAAGAAACCCGGACTGGGCTTTCCCTTTCCTGGTGCTTCTCTCTATTTTTACAGCACTGGAGATCGCGGTCTCCTGGATCAATATCGTCTATTCGATGAGGATCAACGGAAAACTTGCAATTGTGGGCAATTCCGCCTTTATGTGGAAGATCCTGCGGCTGCCAATGGAATTCTTCTCCCAGAGGATGGCCGGTGATATTCAGTCCAGACAGAATTCCAACACAGAAGTGGCCTCAAACCTGGTCAACACCTTCGCGCCGCTGCTGCTCAATACAGCAATGATGTTTTTCTACCTGGTCATCATGCTCAGAATGAGTATACCGATGACGATCCTGGGCATATTCTCTGTTTTGGTAAATGCCGTTTTTTCAAAATATATATCGGATAAGAGGATCAACGTCGCGAGAGTCCAGGTCCGGGACAGCGGAAAACTGACGGGAACGACGATCGCAGGCATTGAGATGATCGAATCCATCAAAGCGAGCGGTTCCGAGACGGGATTTTTCGGCAGATGGGCGGGCTATCAGGCCAGCGTCAATTATCAGGACGTCAAGTTCTCCAAGATGGATGAGTATCTGGGACTTCTTCCGGAGATCGTTTCGACCGTGACGGATTGCCTGATCCTGTGCATGGGAATCGGACTGGCGATGAAGGGGTATTTCACACCCGGTATGATCACCCAGTTTTCGGTTTATATGAAGCAGTTTATGGCACCCGCATCCACTCTGATCTCGACTGGCCAGACGATCCAGGAGCTCAGAACGGAGATGGAACGCATAGAGGACGTCATGGAATACCGCACAGACGAACTGGCGGACAATGAGATAAGCGCTGATACGCAGGGAGTCTCTTTTGCCAAGCTTTCCGGCCGCGTGGAGATGAAGGACGTCACTTTCGGATACGCGCCTTTGGGAAAACCCCTGATCCAGGATTTCAGTATGACCCTGGAACCGGGCAGGAGCATCGCTTTTGTAGGTATGTCCGGCAGCGGCAAATCCACTCTTGCCAAGCTTCTCTCAGGGCTTTACAAGCCTTGGAGCGGAGAGATCCTGTATGACGGAAAGCCGATCGCGGAGATCGATAAGGCAGTATTTCGAGGCTCTCTGGCGGTAGTTGACCAGGACATAACGCTCTTTGAAGATACGATCGCCAATAATATCAAGATGTGGGACAACACGATCGAAAATTATGAGATGATCCTGGCTGCCAGAGACGCGCAGATCCACGACAAGATCGTGCAGCGCGAGGGAGGCTATGAATACAGGATCAGGGAAAACGGGTCCGACTTCTCGGGCGGTGAGAGACAGAGACTTGAGATCGCCAGAGTCCTCGCCCAGGATCCCACGATCGTGATCATGGATGAGGCGACCTCCGCGCTGGATGCCCGGACGGAGTACAATGTTGTGAAGTCGATCCGGGACAGAGGAGTTTCCTGCATAGTGATCGCCCACAGGCTTTCTACGATCCGCGACTGCGATGAGATCATTGTGATGGACCACGGCAATGTGGTCGAGCGGGGAACGCATGAGGAACTTTATAAGCTCGGGGGAGTCTATACGCAGCTTGTGAGCAGCAATTGAGGCAGCAAGGAGAGAACCATATGGGTTGGTTTGATGAACAGATCCGTCTGAGAAAACTAAATGATGAGGAACTGCTTGAAGAATCCTTCCTTGAGATGGCGGGCTCCGTCATGGGAAGAGAACTTCTGGCTTCTTTGGAGAACAACCGGGTCAGGACAAAGAATGCCATTGACGCTGTTTTGCAGAGCATGCACATAAGGAGCAGGGATGTCCCTGATGATGTGACAGATCTTAACGATCAGCTCGACTATCTTCTTGAACCGCACGGGATCATGCGCAGGTATGTGACCCTGCCGCCCGGCTGGTACAAAGACGCGGCCGGCCCCATGCTCATGATCTACAAGGAGAACAGTATTCCGGTGGCAGTATTGCCGAGGGGGATCAAAGGCTACGAGTTCACGGACCCGATATCGCTCAAAAAATGCAGGGTCGATGACAAAACGCAGAAGCTGTTCGAAGAGGACGGCCTGTGCTTCTACAAGCCTTTTCCCCAGAGAAGACTCGGGATCAAGGACCTGCTTATCTACATGGCGCTGTCGAGGTCCTTATCCGACCACGCAATGATCCTTATCAGCTCCGCAATCATCACGGCTGTCGGAATGCTGACGCCTATGATCACGAAGCTGGCATACGGAAGAGTTCTCAAGAGCGGGGAGATGAATATGCTTTACGCGCTGGGATTCTTTATGATCAGCGCTTCCATCGGACACCTGTTGTTCAGCTCTGTGGGCAATATGATCACCCAATCGGTGCAGACCAAACAGTCGGTCGCCATTGAAGCGGCAGTTATGATGCGGGTGCTCTCACTCCCGGCGTCCTTTTTCCGAAAATTCAGTGCAGGTGAGCTGTACACCAGGACGCAGTCGATCACGGAGCTCTGCAGACAGCTTGCGCAAGCAGTTCTCTCTACCGGAGTCACATCCGTTTTCTCGTTGGTCTACATTGTGCAGGTCTTCCATTATACGCCGGTCCTTGTGGTGCCGGCTCTGGCGGTCACACTGACTACTGTCGTATTTTCTGTGGTCTCGACACTCCTCAATACGCAGGTCACCAGAGCTTCAATGACTCTGGCTGCGCAGGAGAGCGGTATGAACTACGCGATGATCACCGGAATCCAGAAGATCAAGCTCGCGGGCGCGGAGAAGCGCGCCTTCGCCCGCTGGGCAAGACTTTATGCCAAAGAGGCGGAGTTTTTGTACAACCCGCCTATGATCATCAAGATGAATGCGGTGATCAGCGCTGCGATCAGCCTGATCGGCACGATAGTCATGTACAGCGCCGCGATCGGCGGCGGTGTCACTTATGACAACTATGTGGCATTTACTGCTTCCTACGGCTATATTTCCGGAGCTTTTATGGAACTTTCCGGCATCGCTCTCATGATCGCCGGGATCAAGCCCACATTGGAAATGGTCAAACCCATTCTGGATGAGGAGCCGGAAGCCGCCGGAAGCAAGCAGACAGTCACAAGACTCGGCGGCAATATTGAGCTGAGCCATGTGAGCTTTCGCTATACGGATACAATGCCGGACGTCCTTGACGATCTCAGCATCCGGATCAAATCGGGAGAGTATGTGGCGATCGTCGGTGAAACAGGATGCGGCAAGTCGACGCTTGTGAGGATCCTGCTGGGGTTTGAGAAGCCCAGAAAGGGCGCGGTCTTCTATGACGGGAAGGATATTAACAGCCTTGATCTGAGATCCCTGCGAAGGCACATCGGGGTCGTCATGCAGAACGGCAAGCTCCTGATGGGAAGTATTTTTGAAAATATCACAATTTCTGCGCCCTGGCTGAATATGGATGAGGCCTGGGACGCGGCGGAAACCGCGGGAATCGCGCAGGATATCCGGGAAATGCCGATGGGCATGCAGACCATGATCTCCGAAGGACAGGGAGGCATATCGGGCGGACAGAAGCAGCGGCTTCTGATCGCCAGAGCCATAGCTCCCAAGCCCGCAGTGTTGATCTTTGATGAAGCCACTTCCGCTCTCGACAATCTCACGCAGAAAAAAGTGACACAAGCGCTTGACAGCTACAAGTGCACAAGGATCGTCATTGCACACAGGCTTTCAACGATTCAGGCATGTGACAGAATTCTGCTTTTGCGAAAAGGAAAGATCGAAGAGGACGGCACCTATGAGGAGCTGCTCGAAAGGAAAGGCTTCTTCGCGGAACTCGTGGAGCGTCAGCGCCTGGGCATCGATGATGAAAAAGAGTCACAGGACAGCGGCGTGACGCCGGAAGATGAAGGACCTTCAGAGGGAGCCGAAGATGGAGCTGAGGGGTAATCTGTACGGCAGTATTGATGCCGGAGTAATGAAGAAGATCGCGATCATCGCGATGTTCATCGATCACGTGACGCTCGCCTTTTTGGAGACCGCGAGGAATTCGGAAAGCAAACGGATCATGGATACTTTCGAGATGGGCAGGACACTCGATTCCATTGGAAGAGGGATCGGGAGGCTTGCGTTTCCGATTTTCTGTTTCCTCATAGTAGAAGGATTTCTGTATACGAGAAACCGTTGGAAGTATTTGCTACGCCTTCTTATATTCGCCGCAGTTTCCAATATACCGTTCTGCCTGGTTGTCTTTCCGAATTCGAAAAGGCTCCACGGCGATACGATCTTTACATTGGCAGCGGGCTATGCGCTGATCTGGATCGTGGAGACGCTTGCCAGGTATTTGAGGCTGGACGAGCATCTGCCGGCTCCGCACCGCGCGTCAAATGGAGAGCTGCCTGTCGGGGTATTGAAGGAACCCGGGCCGGCGCTGCCCGGAGTATTGGATCGGAAATGGGTGCGAGCAGTACTGTTTTTGATTCCGTCCATTGCAGCCGCCTATGGAATCTGCCGCTTGGCTAAATGGGCCGGGTTTGATTACTCCTATGGCGGAGTGATCTGTATTCTGATCCTATACGCGACTTACCGCATGCGGGAATTGTCCCTGGCCGCATCCTGGGCCTGGCTGACCAAATACAACCAAAATGAACTGCTGGCCATTACGGGATTTTGGCTCATATGGTGTTATAATGGAAAGAGAGGAAAGCAGAACAAGTATTTCTTCTATCTTTTCTATCCCGGACATCTGCTTCTGATCTACCTGATTCGCAAAGCGGTCTGGGGATCCTGAAAAAAGCTTTACATATCCTGTTTCACATAATAAGGGGGACTGTTTATGGAATTAATGTTTATCGGAGCCGATCATGAAGTGACAGGAAGCTGTCATTTCCTGCAGGTTGGCAAGAAGAAATTCCTGGTCGACTGCGGAATGGAACAGGGTATAGACCGCTTTGTTAATGCGGATCTGCCGGTTCCCGCGTCGGAAATTGATTTCGTCTTCCTGACGCATGCGCACATCGATCACTCGGGAATGCTGCCCAAGCTGTATCACGATGGATTCAAGGGCCAGATCATCTCCACAAACGCGACTGCAAGCCTTTGTGACATCATGCTGCGTGATTCGGCGCACATTCAGGAAATGGAAGCGATTTGGCGCAACAAAAAAGCCAAGAGAAAGATAGACGGAGAGGAATATGAACCCATCTACACGATGGAAGATGCCGTGGAAACGACCAAACTCTTTGTCCGCTATCCCTATGACAAGATCTTTACGGTCTGTGACGGGGTTCGCTTCCGCCTTACAGACGTAGGACACCTTTTGGGATCGGCGAGTATTGAACTGTGGCTGCAGGAGGGTAACACGCAGAAGAAGATCGTCTTTTCAGGCGATATCGGAAATAAGCGCCAGCCGCTCCTCAAGGATCCCGAATATACAATGGATGCCGACTATGTTGTCATGGAATCCACTTACGGCGACAGGATCCACGAGAAGGACGACATGGACGTGGTGGAGGAACTGGCGGATATCATCACCGAGACATTCCGCAGAGGCGGAAACGTGGTGATTCCTGCCTTCGCGATCGGCCGCACCCAGGTCATGCTGTACTATATCCGGCACATCAAGGAGAATAATCTGGTACCGGACTTTCCCAATTTCCCGGTATATGTCGACAGCCCGCTCGCTGTGGAAGCTACGGGGATCTTTTATGAGTGCGGACAGGAATGCTATGATAACGAGGCGCTCGCGCTTCTCGCGAAAGGGGTAAATCCGATCGGATTCCCCAACCTGAATTTGTCGATCACCACAGAAGAGTCCAAGGCGATCAACTTTATCGAGGAGCCCAAGGTGATCATCAGCGCGTCGGGAATGTGCGACGCAGGACGGATAAAGCATCACCTCAAGTACAACCTCTGGAGAGACGACTCCACAGTCCTGATGGTGGGATATCAGTCGATCGGATCGCCGGGAAGAAAGATCCAGGACGGCGCGAAGGAGATCAAGCTGTTCGGAGAAGACGTAGCAGTAAGAGCAAGGATCGCGACGCTGCCCGGCTTGTCCGGCCATGCTGACAGACTTGGCCTTTTGGAGTGGATCGAAGCCTTCAAGTACAAACCCAGGCAGGTCTTTGTCGTGCACGGAGAAGATCAGGTGGCAGAATTGTTTGCAGACACTCTGTCCCAGGAGTGCGGGATCAGAGCCCAGGCGCCCTACAGCGGAACCAGATTCGATCTGGCCGCCGGCAAATATATCGAGGTCACCAAAGGCATTCCGATCAGCAAGGCGACGGCAGGCAGGACAGTCAGCAATTCGTTTACGAAGCTCAAGCTCACCGGCCGCAGAGTGCTGGATTTCATCAATACTTTGTCAGGGCTTCCCAATAAAGATCTGGAACATTTCAGCGCAGATCTGGAGGCACTGATCGAGAAGTACAAGGTATAGGAGAACAGATTTTTATGAATTTAATTGCAGCAGTGGACCGGAACTGGGCGATCGGAAACAAGGGACAGCTCCTTGTCAGGATCCCCGGCGACCACCGGATGTTCAGGCAGGAGACGCTGAATAAAGTTATTGTGTACGGCAGAAAGACGCTGGAGACCTTCCCCATGGCCCAGCCGCTGGACCGCAGGGTCAATATTGTGTTGTCTACAAACCCGGATTATAAGGTCAAAAATGCGACGGTGGCACACAGCATCGAGGAACTGCTGGAAACCCTGAGCGCCTATCCGACCCAGGACATCTATATCATAGGCGGAGAGAGCATTTACCGGCAGATGCTGCCTTACTGCGATACAGCGCACATCACGAAAGTAGACTATGCCTACGAGGCGGACGCCTATTTCCCGAATCTGGACTTGGATCCAGACTGGGAAGTGACGGCAGACAGCGATGAGCAGACCTATTTTGACATCGCTTACACCTTTGTGCGCTACGAAAGGAAAAAATGAGGGATCAATATATGGGAAGAATCGGAAAGAGAGCGGCATATTTTCTGCCGGTCATTCTGCTGATCTGTTCCTGTTTTCTGTCGGGCTGCGGAAGGAGACTGGTGATGACCAGAGGGTTCGCGAAGGACGAACTGTTCAGAATCGGAAATACGCAGTGCTATATTTCGGAGTATAATGTGTTTCTGCTCAACTTGCAGAAACACTGTGAGAGAACTTTCGGACCGGAAGTTTGGGAGGGGCCGGAAGGAGAAGAACTGAAAGAGGCGATCGAGCAGAGGGCCCTTTCGGAAGCTTCGCGCCTCAAGGTAATGCTTCTGCTGGCGGTTCAGGACAATATAATGCTCACAGATGCGGAGGAGAATCTGGCCGATGAGGCACAGAGGGAGTACTACCAGGGACTTACCGGGGCGGAGAAAGACTACCTCGGAATCGAGGAGGACAGACTGCGGAGGCTTTTTGAGCAGTACGCTTTGGCGCAGAAAGTGTATAAGAGTGTAGGTACTTCCTTCGAAGAGCGATATGACAGTTTCTGCACGACATTGGACTACGACCTGAACGAGAAACTCTGGAACACGGTGGCGCTGGCGGAAATCGACGACTTGACGCAGACTCCGGGGTTTTCGGAAGTCTATGTCAAGTATTTCGGAAATTCGGACCTGGGAGCAGATACGGCAGTGAGAGAGTCTTCGGATAAGAATAAGAAATAAGGCCGGCAGGATGATATGATTGTTAGCACTCATACTTAATGAGTGCTAATTTTTTATTGACATTTGAAGTCGGGAATACTAAACTCTCTGTTAGACAGGATTATATGTCTACTAATGTATTAAAAAATCTGAAAGATCACATAAATTGCAAAGGAGATAACAGATATGGCAGAAAAAGGATCTTTGTCAATTAACAGTGAGAATATGTTTCCCATTATCAAGAAATGGCTGTACAGCGATCACGACATTTTCTACAGAGAGCTGATTTCCAACGGCTGCGACGCAGTCACCAAGCTCAAGAAGCTCGATATGATCGGAGACTTCACGCTTCCAGAGGACTATAAAGCCAGGATTGACATCGAGGTCAGTCCTGCGGAGAAAACGATCCGCGTCTCCGACAACGGAATCGGCATGACGGCTGACGAAGTCAAGGAGTACATCAACAACATCGCTTTCTCGGGCGCGGAAGCTTTCCTGGAAAAATATAAAGACAAGGCCAGCGATGACCAGATCATCGGTCACTTCGGACTGGGCTTTTACAGCTCGTTTATGGTAGCGGACCTGGTGGAGATCGACACGCTCTCTTATCAGGAAGGCGCGGAGCCGGTACACTGGGAGTGCGACGGCGGCAGCACGTATTCGATGGATAAGGGCAGCAGGCAGACTTTTGGCACGACAATCACACTGCACCTGACAGAGGACTGCGTTGAATTCGCCAACTATTACAAGGCACAGGAAGTAATTCGGAAATATTGCTCCTTCATGCCCACAGAAATCTATCTGTCCGAGAAGGATACCAGTGAGACTCAGATCATCCCCGAGTCCGACAGAAAGCCTGAGGACGTCGTGATCGAGGTCATCGAACCCGAGAAGAAGGAAGACGACAAGGAACCCGGCGAGAAGAAGCTCAAGATCCGCAGACGTCCTGTACTCCTCAACGAGACACATCCTCTCTGGGGCAAGAATCCCAGCGAGTGTACCGAGGAGGAATACAAGGAATTCTACAGAAACGTCTTCAAAGACTATAAGGAGCCCCTTTTCTGGATCCACCTGAACATGGACTACCCCTACAACCTCAAGGGAATCCTGTATTTCCCCAAGCTCAACCTTGAATATGAGTCCGCAGAAGGCGTGATCAAGCTCTACAACAACCAGGTGTTCATCGCAGACAATATCAAGGAAGTCATTCCGGAGTACCTGATGCTGCTCAAAGGTGTCATCGACTGCCCTGACCTGCCGCTCAACGTATCAAGAAGCGCGCTTCAGAACGACGGATTTGCCAAGAAGATCAGCGACTACATCACAAAGAAAGTCGCGGATAAGCTTGCCGGCATGTGCAAGACCGATAAGGAAAACTACGACAAGTACTGGGACGATATCAGCCCCTTCATCAAGTACGGCTGCCTCAGAGATGACAAGTTCTGCACCAGAATGACTGACTACATTCTGTTCAAGGACCTGGACGGCAAATACCTGACCACCCCCGAGGCGCTCAACGTCAACAGGATCGACCCGGAAGCAGAAGAAGAGGAAAAGACCACAGAGACTGCTACAGATGAAAACGGCGAGAAGGTCGAGGCGGAAGTTGTAGGCGAGAACGATCACAAAGAGGAAGAGAAGGAAGAAGAAGTCCAGGACCACACCATCTACTATGTGACAAACGTCCAGCAGCAGAGCCAGTACATCCGCATGTTCCGCGACAACAAGATGCAGGCCTTTGTCCTCGAGCACACGATCGACCAGCCCTTCATCCAGCAGCTTGAAGCAAAGAACGAAGGACTTCACTTCGCAAGGATCGACGCGGACATTCAGGAAGCCCTTAAGTCCCGCACCGGCAAAAAAGCGGCTGAGGAACTTAAGACCGCTGCAGAAAAGCTCGAAAAAGTGATCCGCAAGGCAGTTGGAAACGACAAGCTCGGCGTCAAGCTCGAGAACCTTCGCGACAAGAAGACTGCTTCCATGCTTACCGTTGACGAGCAGAGCCGCAGAATGGCAGATATGATGAAGATGTATGCCGCCTCCGGCATGGCTATGGGACTGAATGATTTTGCAAAAGAAGGACAGACCCTGATCCTCAACGCAAAGCACCCTCTTGTCAAATATGTAATGGAGCACGAAGATGACAAGAACACAAAGATGATCTGCAGACAGCTCTACGATCTGGCTCAGATCCAGAACGCACCCCTCTCCGCAGAGGACATGGCGGGCTTCATTGTAAGATCTAACGAGATCATGCTGATGCTTACGAAGCAGGGCAAGGAAGAATAAAAGGTCAAGCGGGGACATTCCAAGCGCGGGTGCATATACCCTGTCATTCACTCCAGTTTTAAGGACGGGAAAGATAAGATTAATGAATAAAAACAGAGATGGCTTGATGGCGCCATCTCTGTTTTTTATCATTTAATAGCAAGAAGACCCCTTCCTCAGTTCACAAGCTTAACAGTTGATCGGTCGGAATTAAGGTTCCTGCGAGTGAACAGGGAGGGGATGAATTGCCTGCGAATGTACCTTCCCTATTTGTAAGCGTTTCACATCTTCGATGTGAGTAAGGA
>ODAI010801321.1_pt1 | contig 13922 bp, 14 predicted proteins | sample 1539321 | NCBI WGS metagenome assembly ODAI01 (sample SAMN02144231, study PRJEB22623) | gut metagenome | biome: sheep rumen | host: Ovis aries | place: New Zealand
CATCACCGTGACCAAGAGCGTGAACGGCGGAACGGCAGAGGAGATTGCTGACGTGAACCGCGTGCTGGAGATCGCGGTGGGCTATGACCTGACCGGAAAGTTCAATCCGGTCGTGATCCGCGAGCATGGCGGCGCGGTGAGCCAGTTCACGAAGTTGAACAGCAGACCGGCGGCAGGCAGTTATAAGGACGGCACCTTCTATGTGGAGGGCAGCGGTACGAGCGGCAAGATCTACATTTACGCGAGATACTTCTCCACCTATACCGTGGCATACACCACGGTTGCCTCCTATCAGGTGACCTTTGATGATGCGACAGGTGATGCTAAGCATGACAGCAACGTGACGCAGGTTGTTGTGGCGACCGGGGCAAAAGTTGCAAAGCCCGCTGATCCGAAGCGTGACGGCTATGATTTTGAAGGCTGGTACATCGAGGGGACAAATACAAAGTGGAACTTCGATACCGCAGTGACCAGAGATATCACCCTTGTGGCGCATTGGGACGAGGAGGATGACGATGATGATGAGGTCGTGGCAACGCCCGCATCTGTTGTCACCACGGCACCCAGATCGCCCAAGACAAGTGATGCGCTTCCCAGCTATGCGTTCTGGCTGATCCTTGCAGCGGCAGGACTTGCAGTGAGCACGGTATCCGCAAAGGGACGCAGGAAAGAGCAGGAATAATATCGAAAGCAGCAGACCGGGGACTTCTTAAGAAATTTCTTATGAGTCCCCGGTCTTTGCTTTCCTGAAATATTCCTTGTGGATTTTACGAAATACGCATATAATATTTTTTGACGGGATATCTGCGGAGGGCACAGAAACCGCAGAAATAGTTATGCTTCGGAGGGAGGGCATGGCCACTTTGTTTACCCGGCCGAGACGTTTCGGCAAGACGCTTGCGCTCTCCATGCTCCGAACCTTCTTTGAGCTGGAGTATGACAGTGGGCGAGATCCTTTCCATGATGGGGAAATATCCGGTGATCAAGCTGTCCCTCAAATCGGCGAAGCAGCCGAATTTCAGAGAAGCGGCACTACAGTTGAGGGATGAGATCGCCTCGGAATTCAACCGGCATAATTATATAAAGGATTCTGGAGCGCTTACAGAGGACGAAGCGAAGGCGTTTCGTGAACTGTCGGTCTCTTCCGGAAGAAAAGAGCTCAGGAGTGAGGAGGATTTCAGAGCGGAGATAGGACGTTATGCAACGGCTCTTAAAACGCTTTCGGTCTGTCTTAAGAAATATCATAACGAAAATGTCATCATACTTCTCGACGAGTATGATGTGCCGCTTGAAAATGCCTATTATGAAGGCTTCTATGATGAGATGGTGGGGTTCACTCCAGATCAGCTCTATCTACAACAACGGATATGAAGAAGCCTTCGGATTCACGCAGAAGGAAACCGAGCAGATGCTCATAGATTATGGTATGGAGGATCGGATACCGGAGGCGAAGGAGTGGTACGACGTGAAATTCCCGCAGGCCTACTGGGTCAACACCTCATCAAACCAGATCATCAAGGATATGATATGGCACGCGGATGATGCGATGAAGCAGGAGCTTGACATCCTGAGCAAAGGCGGGACGATTGAAAAGCAGATCCATGAGGATATCACTTATGACGATATACATGAGTCGGAGGATAATCTGTGGAACTTCCTTTTCTTTACCGGGTATATGAAAAAGGTATCGGATAGGATGAGCAAAACGAGGAAAAAATATATCTCACCATGAAGATTCCCAATATTGAAATACGCAGCATCTATACCAATCAGATCAGCAGCTGGTTTGACAAACAGGTCAAAAACGAGGACAGGAGTGTGCTCCATAAAGCGGTGCTTGGAGGAGATACGGACGCAATCGCCGGATATGTTATTATACGGAGTTCCGGATTATCAACCACGCTCCAACAGGGAGGAAGGGGACGGACGACCGGATATTGTGCTGTATCCGGAAAATCCAACAGACCCGGCGATCCTCTTTGAGATCAAGACGAGAAAGAAATTTAACGAGATGGAAGACGGGCTTCAGGAAGCATACGACCAGATCAAAAATAAGAAGTATGAGGAGGGCGTACTTGAGGACGGATACGCGGGAGTATCTGGAGGGCTTGCAGGTGGCATATCCGGATGTGGCAGGCTGGCTCTGTTTTGAGAATGAGATTTAGGTGTGACATTCTGTCACACCCTCTTGATAAGAACATTATAGTTTTGTAAAATAAACGATGAACAGGATAACCCCAATTCCTGACTTGACTTCAAGAAAACAGGCGCACGTGCAACAGCTCGTGCGCCTGTTTTGGTTATTCAGATATAAGAACCCCGCCGTTTTTGTATGTTCTATCATGTTCTATCATTTGTGGAGTAATTCTACGCTCTATAGATTGACCGGAGAACGCGGGTGGATTAAAGTTTACTTATAGAAACCAGTAGGAACGGAGGAAGACATATGGACCAGAGAAAGATAGGGCAGTTTATCGGACAGCGGAGAAAAGAGCGGGAGATGACGCAGAAGCAGCTTGCGGATGAGATCGGTGTCAGTGACAAAACCGTCTCAAAGTGGGAGACCGGAAACGGGCTTCCCGACATCACGATGCTGAATGCGCTTTGTCAGGCGTTGGAGATCAATGTAAACGAGCTGCTCTCGGGTGAAAAACTTCCTCCGGAAACGTATTCGGAAAAAGCGGAGGAAAATATGATGAATCTGATCAAAGAAAATCAAAGTGCAAGAAAAACGTCGGTGGTACAGATGGGATTGGGAATTGTATTGCTGTGTTTCAGTCTGCTTATGACGATCATTATGAGTGCCGGTTTAGAAGGTCTGACGACATATCTGACAATGTTTCTTGATCTGCCGTCTCTGTTGATCGTGGTTGTACCCGTATTGGCGCTGATCCTGTTATCCGGTTCGAGAAATAAGGCGGAGATTATCAGGACAATACGGAAACAACTGCTTCCGGTGGGATGTATCGGAACAATGATGGGCATATTTTTCCTGAATTATTCGTCTCAATTTAGGGGGGGATACGACCAGGATGTATATCTCATCAGTACGGTGGTTGCCTGTATTCCGCTGTTTTATGCATTGATCCTGTACCTGCTTGCCGGAGTGGCAGAGGAGCGCCTGGCCCACAGACAGCCGTAAAAGCTGTTGTGTCAGCGGGTATAAAAATCGACCATGTAATCCACACGGGCAGACATGTTGATCATCATAGCGTCCAGAACTGTGAGCGCCGTCATGCACTCCATGACCACCACGGCTCTTGGCACGATGATGGGATCGTGTCTGCCTTTTATGGTGAGTTCGATTTCTTCACCGGTGTTGGTGACGGTCTGCTGGGGCTGATAGATGGAAGGCGTGGGTTTCACGTAAGCTCTGATGCGCAGCGTGTCGCCGTCGCTGATGCCGCCCAGGGTACCGCCGGAGTGGTTGGTGGCCTTTTGGATCTGGCCGTTTTCCGCGCGGAAAGGGTCATTGTTTTCACTGCCTTTGTGTCTGGAAGCTTCCATGCCGTCCCCAATCTCTACAGCCTTTACTGCGCCGATGGACATGATGGCTTTTGCCAGATTGGCGTCCAGTTTTTCGAATACGGGGTCGCCGATCCCTGCGGGAAGTCCAGTCACCAGACATTCCATACAGCCCCCCACAGAATCACAGTTTTGCCGTGCCTCTTCCAGGTAGGCAAGGGCTTTTTCATTTGCAGCCTGGTCCGGCATGGCGGTGGGGGTGGAGAGGATGGCCTCTGCGTCAAACTGTGCCGGATCGTCACTGATCTCAATGGGACCGATGGCGCGGGTGTAAGCCTGCACACGAATGCCCATCTGTGCAAGCAGTTTGGCAGCAATCGCACCTGCCGCCACGCGTCCGATGGTTTCGCGTCCGGAGGAGCGACCGCCGCCGCGATAATCCCTGAAACCGTATTTTTGGTCAAAGGTATAGTCAGCATGACCGGGGCGGTAACTGGTGGCAATGTTGCCATAGTCCTTGGAAATCTGGGAGGTGTTGTGCACCATCATGGAGATGGGAGTGCCGGTGGTCTTGCCTTCGAAAACACCGGATAGGATCTCCACGCAGTCGTCCTCTTTGCGCTGGGTAGTGATGGCACTGCTGCCGGGCTTCCGGCGATCCAGATAAACCTGAATGTCTTCCTCGCATAAGGGCAGCCCTGCGGGACAGCCGTCTACGACAACGCCGAGCGCTTTGCCGTGGGATTCCCCCCAGGTGGTGATCTTGAAAATTGTGCCGAATGTGGAACCTGCCATGATGTTTTCCTCCCTGTAATTGCCGCTGGTCATGTTAGATTATGTATGGTGCCATATAAATGTATATGCTGTCATATATATGCAAATTAAGTATATATGCAAAAAAGAAAAAAGGCAAGACGAGAAGAGAAGTATGGTTTACTTATGGGAAATAAAATTGTATAATCATAAAGATGAATCAAAAAATTGGATGGGATGTGGGACATGAATTTCTGGTTGGCTTTGTTTATGTTTGCGCTTATCGTATGGGGCGCATTGTGTGGCATCATGATGCCGGTGTATTTGATCAGAAGGAAGAGGAATCCCGATGATGAAACAAATACTTTGAAGGCGCTGATGTTGAAATCATTTTTGGCAAGCATAATTTTTGTGGTTATTTTTTATAGCGGTCTGATTTTGATGTGGTTAGAGGAAATGCTTTGATGCTTATTAGGATGAAAGATGTAAAGTTCACTGTTTTAGCCGATATTTTATCTGTCTTTCCTATGACGTATGCTTATAAAATAGGCTAAAATGACTGGTAGTAAGTTTTTCGGCTTAAAAATTAATGATTTTATATAAGAAAATGATGTGAAAATTCAGCCTAAAAATGTGTAAAAAACAAAATTATCCTATTTGGTACGATTTATCTTGTAAAAATGGGAATAAAAAACGGCTAAATTTAAGGATTTTAATAAAATAGGCTGAATAAGATATATTTGATCATAATGAAGAATAAAAGCACATTCTCCGAAAGGAGAATAAGAATATCACAGAAAAGGAAATACGAAAAACATATGGAAGAAAACAAAGAGTTGGAGAATGGGATAAAGGCGCGCTATCGTGTCCTGAAGACAGAAGGGCGCGCGAAGCGTGCGGAGTTTGCGACGGTGCACGGCACGATCCAGACGCCGGTTTTTATGAATGTGGGAACCGTGGCGGCGATCAAGGGCGCTGTGTCCACAGAGGATCTGGAACAGTTGAAGACCCAGGTGGAGCTGTCGAACACGTATCATCTGCATGTGAGACCGGGGGATCATATCATCAAACAATTGGGTGGATTGCATAAATTCATGTCATGGGACAAGCCGATCCTTACGGATTCCGGCGGATTCCAGGTGTTCTCTCTCGCGGGACTGCGCAAGATCAAGGAGGAGGGGGTCTATTTTAACTCCCATATCGATGGAAAGAAGATCTTCATGGGACCGGAGGAGAGTATGCAGATCCAGTCAAATCTGGGTTCTACGATTGCCATGGCGTTTGATGAGTGTGCCCCCAGCAAGGCAGAGCGGAAGTATGTGCAGAATTCGGTGGAGCGTACGACCAGGTGGCTGGAGCGCTGCCGGATCGAGATGGATCGCCTGAATGGTTTGGAGGACACGGTAAATCCGAAGCAGCTGCTTTTCGGGATCAATCAGGGCGCGGTATTTGAGGATATCCGGATTGACCACGCGAAGCGGATCGCGGAGCTGGAGTTGGACGGCTATGCCGTGGGCGGACTGGCCGTTGGGGAGAGTCACGAGGAAATGTATCATATCCTGGATGTGACGGTGCCGTTTTTGCCAAAAGATAAGCCCACTTATCTGATGGGGGTAGGGACGCCGGCTAATATTCTGGAGGCAGTGGAGCGCGGGGTGGACTTCTTTGACTGCGTTTATCCCACCAGAAACGGAAGACACGGGCACCTTTATACGAATCACGGCAAGATCAATCTGTTCAATGCCAAGTATGAGCTGGATGCGAGACCGATCGAGGAGGGCTGCGGCTGTCCGACCTGCAGGCGGTATTCCAGGGCGTATATCCGGCATTTGCTGAAGGCCAAAGAGATGCTCGGACTGCGGCTGTGCGTGATGCATAATCTGTATTTTTATAATACTATGATGGAGGAGATCCGGAATGCGCTGGATGCCGGAGATTTTACCGGGTATAAGAGGAAAAAGCTGGAAAATATGGAGATGTCGTGATTGACAAACGGCGATTTGCGTATTATGATATCATTTGTGATGCTTGAAAGGAAGGGCTTAAAAGCGCTTGGAATGGAGGAAATATGAATCTTTTATTGACAGAGACAATGACTGAGGCGGATGCGGCTGCAGCCGGCAATACATTTGGCTTCGGTATGATGATCATCATTTATGTGGTATTATTCGGTGCATTGTACTTTTTTATGATGCGTCCGCAGAAGAAGGAGCAGAAGCGTGTCGCTGAAATGATCGCGAATCTGGCGGTGGGGGACTGTATTCTGACCACATCCGGTTTTTACGGGATTGTTATCGACATCAGCGATGATACGGTGATCGTAGAGTTCGGCAACAACAAGAACTGCCGTATTCCCATGGATAAGTCGGCGATCAGCAGAGTGGAGAAGCCGGAAAATAATTAATTTTGGAAAAGTGCAAAAGCGGTCTTGTGGAGGATTCCATGAGGCCGCTTTTCGTTATTTGTGGTTGAAATTTGACAAAGTATCGGTTATTATAGTAAGAAGTGGATTTTATATGAAACAGGAGGCAGATCATGGAATTAAAGATTACCTGTATTCCCGGCGACGGAATCGGACCGGAAATTGTGACGGAGGCCAAAAAGGTTTTAAATAAGGTGGCTGAAGTTTACGGGCACAAGATGAATTTTACGGATATTTTGATGGGAGGCGCATCCATTGACGTACATGGCGTGCCTTTGACAGAGGAGGCAATCGCTACGGCAAAGGCTGCGGATGCGGTGCTGATGGGTTCCATTGGCGGCAATACAACGACTTCTCCCTGGTATAAACTGCCGCCCAACTTGAGACCAGAGGCGGGACTTCTGGCCATCAGAAAGGCGCTGAATCTGTTCGCAAATCTGCGTCCTGCGGTATTATATGATGAATTGGCAGGTGCTTGTCCGTTAAAAGAGGAGATCAGCAAGGCAGGCTTTGATATGATGATCATGCGCGAACTGACCGGCGGACTGTATTTTGGCGAGCGCAAGACCATTGAAGAAAACGGGGTGCTGAAAGCCATTGATACATTGACCTATGATGAGAATGAGATCCGCAGGATCGCCATCAAGGGCTTTGACATTGCGATGAAGCGCCGCAAGAAGGTTACCAGCGTGGACAAGGCGAATGTGCTGGATTCCTCCAGACTTTGGAGGAAGGTTGTGGAGGAGGTCGCAAAGGATTACCCGGAAGTGACGTTGGAGCATATGCTGGTGGATAACTGTGCGATGCAGCTGGTGAAGGATCCGGCGCAGTTTGATGTGATCCTGACGGAGAATATGTTCGGAGATATTTTATCGGATGAGGCGAGTATGGTGACCGGTTCCATCGGAATGTTAGCAAGTGCAAGTCTGAATGATAGCAAGTTCGGTCTGTATGAGCCCAGCCACGGCTCTGCGCCGGACATTGCGGGGCAGGATATTGCCAATCCCATTGCCACGGTGCTCAGCGCTTCCATGATGCTGCGCTATAGCTTTGATCTGGACAAAGAGGCAGATTCCATTGATGCGGCTGTGAAGCAGGTGCTGAAGGACGGCTATCGCACCGGAGACATCATGTCTGAGGGATGTACCAAAGTTGGCTGCTCCAAGATGGGAGATCTGCTGGCAGAAAGGATTCGATAGTTGAATAAACTGGTGATGGCACTGGCATATGTTCATCGATATGGTTTGATTGCAGCATTGATTCTGACCAAATGTGCGAACAATCTTAAGTTGCTGGGGATTTTTCTGTTGACGTATGCTGTTTGGACATTGGTGGGCTATCTGTTAAAATGGAAACATATTTACTGTTCTTGGCAAAATGCATATCATGAAAAAATGACACCGAGCAGTACTAACTGGAGACATATTGACAAAAAAGATGTTTGGTGCGTCACGTTTCTGTTTTGCTTAGCCGGATTTGTTGTTTTGATTGTTTTTTAGAGAATTATGAGTAGGTTGAATATAAAAGAAAGAAGGATACAACTATGAGAAGTGATTCCGTAAAGGTTGGTAACGCGCAGGCGCCTCATCGCAGCCTGTTCAATGCGCTTGGATTTACCGAGGAGGAGCGCAGACGCCCCATGATCGGTATCGTGAGCTCTTATAACGAGATCGTGCCCGGGCATATGAATCTGGACAAGATCGTGGAGGCGGTCAAGATGGGGGTTGCCATGGCAGGCGGTATGCCGGTGGTATTCCCTGCGATCGCAGTCTGTGACGGTATTGCCATGGGACATATCGGCATGAAGTACTCTCTGGTGACCAGAGATCTGATCGCGGACAGCACCGAGTGTATGGCATTGGCCCATGGATTTGACGGTCTGGTCTGTGTGCCCAACTGTGACAAGAATGTGCCCGGTCTTTTGATGGCTGCGGCGAGATTAAATATTCCGACGATATTTGTGTCCGGCGGTCCCATGTTAGCCGGTCGTGTAAAGGGACAAAAGAGAAGCCTTTCCTCCATGTTTGAGGCGGTGGGCAGCGTGGCCGCAGGTACCATGACTCAGGAGGATCTGTGTGAGTTCGAGGAGAAGGTATGCCCGACCTGTGGTTCCTGCTCCGGTATGTATACCGCAAACTCCATGAACTGTCTGACCGAGGCAATCGGTATGGGCTTAAAAGGAAATGGTACGATCCCCGCAGTTTATTCCGAGCGTATCCGCCTGGCGAAGCACGCCGGCATGAAGATCATGGAATTGGTGGAGAAGGACATCAAGCCTCGTGACATCATGACGGAAAAGGCATTTATGAATGCACTGACCGTGGATATGGCTTTGGGATGCTCCACGAACTCCATGCTGCATCTTCCTGCGATTGCGAGAGAGGCAGGGGTGGATCTGAATTTGGATATCGCCAATGAGCTTTCCGCCAAGACCCCGAACCTGTGCCATCTGGCACCTGCAGGTCCCACTTACATGGAGGATCTGAACGAGGCCGGCGGTGTGTATGCTGTCATGAATGAACTGACCAAGAAGAATCTGTTGAACCTTGACTGTATGACGGTCAACGGAACGACCATCGGTGAAAATATCAAGAATTGTGTGAATCAGAATCCTGAGGTCATCAGGCCCATCGAGAATCCTTATTCCGAGACCGGCGGTATCGCTGTATTGAAGGGAAATCTGGCACCGGACAGCGGCGTAGTGAAGCGCTCTGCTGTGGTACCTGAGATGATGGTACATGAGGGTCCTGCCCGGGTATTTGACTGTGAGGAGGATGCTATCGCGGCCATCAAGGGCGGCAAGATTGTGGCCGGTGATGTGGTGGTGATCCGTTATGAGGGACCTAAGGGTGGTCCGGGTATGAGAGAGATGCTGAATCCTACCTCTGCCATTGCGGGTATGGGACTGGGCTCCTCCGTGGCACTGATCACAGACGGCAGATTCTCCGGCGCTTCCCGCGGTGCGTCCATCGGACATGTTTCTCCGGAGGCAGCTGTGGGCGGACCGATTGCACTGGTGGAGGAAGGCGATATCATCCGCATTGACATCCCTGCCAATAAGTTGGAAGTAAAAGTTTCTGATGAGGTGCTTGCTGAGCGTCGCGCGAAATGGCAGCCCAGAGAGCCCAAGGTGACGACAGGGTATCTGTCCAGATACAGAGAGCTTGTCACAAGCGGCAACAGAGGAGCTGTTTTGGAGGTGCCCGGAAAATGAGTTGCCGCTCGCGGCAATAGGGGCGCTGTCTTAGAGGTGCCGAAAAAATAATAACACTTAGGAGGTTTTTCCATGGTTCTCAACGGTTCTGAAATTGTAGTAGAATGTTTGAAAGAGCAGGGGGTAGATACGGTTTTTGGATATCCCGGCGGTGCTATTTTAAATATTTATGATGCATTATATAAGCACAGTGATGAGATCCGTCATGTACTCACTTCCCATGAGCAGGGCGCGGCGCATGCGGCTGACGGTTATGCTCGTGCGACGGGCAAGGTAGGCGTCTGCATGGCAACCAGCGGTCCCGGCGCAACGAATCTGGTGACCGGTATCGCGACAGCCTATATGGATTCTGTTCCCATGGTGGCGATCACGGCGAATGTGACGTTGCCGCTGCTCGGCAAGGACAGCTTTCAGGAGGTGGATATTGCCGGTGTGACCATGCCGATCACCAAGCACGGCTATATCGTAAAGAATGTGGAAAAGCTTGCGGATACGCTGCGCAAGGCATTTGACATCGCACAGAGCGGACGTCCCGGTCCGGTGCTTGTGGATATCACCAAAGATGTGACGGGAGCAAGCTGTGAGTTCACCCCGATGCCTCAAAAAGCGAAAGAACGCAGGGTTTCGTATCAGGAGTCTGAGCTGCAGCAGGTACTGGAATATATCAGGCAGGCGGAAAAACCGTTTATCTATCTGGGCGGTGGGGCAGTTATTTCCGAGGCTTCTCCGGAGGTCGCAGAGTTGGCGGAGCTGATCGATGCGCCGGTTTGTGATACGCTGATGGGCAAAGGTGCTTTTGACGGAACCAGTCCCCGTTATACCGGTATGATCGGTATGCATGGGACAAAGGCCTCCAATCTGGGTGTAAGCCAGTGTGATCTGCTGATCGCCCTGGGAGCGCGTTTCTCTGACCGTGTGATCGGCAATCCCAAACGTTTTGCGGAAAATGCGAAGATTGTGCATATCGATATCGATCCGGCTGAGATCAACAAGAATATCCGTGTGGATGCTTCTTTGACGGGAGATCTGAAGGCGGTACTGACCAAGCTGAATGCAGCGATCAGAAAGCAGGGGAAGAAAGACAATGCGGCTTGGATGCAGACGGTTGCGGAGCTGAAAGAAAAATATCCCCTGAAATATGACAACGAACAGCTTTCCTGTCCTTATATCATCGAGGAACTGGATCGGATCACAAAGGGGCAGGCGATTATTTCCACAGATGTGGGACAGCATCAGATGTGGGCTGCCCAGTATTATAAATATACCAAGCCACGGACCTTCCTTTCCTCCGGCGGACTTGGCACGATGGGTTATGGACTCGGTGCATGTATTGGTGCCCAGGTCGGTCAACCGGATAAGATCTGCGTGAACATTGCGGGGGACGGCTGTTTCCGCATGAACATGAATGAGTTGGCTACGGCAAGCCGTTATAATATTCCGATCATTCAGATTGTGATCAACAATCACGTGCTGGGCATGGTGCGTCAGTGGCAGACGCTGTTTTACGGCAAACGGTATTCCCAGACGGTATTGAACGATAAGGTGGATTTCTGCAAGGTTGCGGAAGGATTGGGCTGTGAGGCGATCCGTGTGACCACAAAGGAGGAGGTCGCACCTGCGATCGAGAAGGCAATCGCGCTGAAGGCACCTGTTTTGATCGAATGCGTGATCCCGGAAGACGATAAGGTATTCCCTATGGTTCCGGCGGGGGCGCCTATTGCAGATGCCTTTGACGGAGATGACCTGGCAAAGCAGGAATCCTAAATGAGATAAAAACAATCGGATGTAGAGAAAATGAAAACACTTTGGAAAAAGCTGCTCATAGTTGCAGCCGCAGTAGCAGTGACGGCGGCGGTGGCCTGTGCGGCGCTCACGAGATATTATCAAAACGGATTCGGGGTGAACACCTGGGTCAACGGAATTTATTCCACCGGAAAAACAGTGCAGGAGATCAAAACCATGCTGATGGAACGCACTGAAATCCCGCAGAGCATTGCTATTGTGGCATATGACCGGGTCGGTCAAGATGCCGAGCCGCAGACGTTTACATTGCCGCTGCCGGAAATCGGCTTCACGGTTGACTATGAGACAGCATTACAGAATTGTTATTCCGAACAACGAAATATTTCATGGTTAAAAGGTTTGAGCACGCCGCGTACTTATCAGCTGACTCCAGACAGACGGATCGATGAGGAGCTGTTGAAACAGTGGTGGCAGCAAAACATGCCGGATATGCAGGTGGAGGCGGACTATCGGATCATTTATTCCGAGGAGGACGGGTACGACATTTATGATAGTGTCAGCCATCGTCTGGATGAGGAAAAGGCCTTTGAGATGGTGCGGGAGGCAATCCTGTCTTCCGGAGAGACTTCGGTTGATCTGATCACTTCGGACTGCTATTATGACGAACCGCTTACGGACGAGCAGAAAGCACAGGAGCAGCTTTGGGAGCGGTTGCGGCTGTTTCAGAGCAACGGTCCCGTATATGATTTTACGGATGAAAAGCTGGAGCCGGATGCCGGAGAGATGGCTCTGTTTTTGCAGAAAGACGAAGCGACACAGATGCCGCTTCAGGATGCAGACGGAGATTTTGTGGTTGATGAGAAGCTCCTAGCCGGGTGGCTGAAGGATCTGGCGGACCGGTATGATACTTATCAGAAAGAGTGGACCTTTGAGACGACCAACGGAAAATCCGTGACCGTGAAGGGTGTTACCTACGGAACCACAATGAACCAAAAGCAGGAACTTGTCTGGCTGAAGCAGTATTTTAAGGCACTGGCTGCATTGCAGAATATGGACGGAACGCCGATCACAACCGAACATGCGCCCGACAGGCTTCATACGGCGGAATATACCAGAGATGCATTTACCCACAGCGGAACCTCCTTGGGGAATACCTATATTGAGGTGGATATGGGGCTCCAAAAACTGTATTATTATGTGGATGGTGAAATAAAGCTGGAGTCAGATACGGTCACGGGAAATATGCGGCGCAAATACAGTACTCCTGAAGGCGTAAATTATGTTTACAACAAGCAGAAGAACCGGCTTTTGCGCGGACAGGGATACACGCAGCCTGTGAAATTCTGGATGCCTGTAAAGGGTGCTGTGGGAATTCATGATGCCGAATGGCGAGATGAGTTCGGCGGTGATATTTATTTGACCAATGGGTCCCATGGCTGTGTGAATATTCCACTAGATAAGGCGGAAGCATTATATGATATGGTGGAGGTGGGAACGCCTGTCATTATGTTTTACGGCGAGGATAACAATTGACAAACAGTTGACAAATGCTGAAAGAAAGTATATTCTTAAAAAGATTTTTGTAACATATAAAAAGGTGAATCATGAAACCGAGGAGGAAATAAAAATGTCAAGAGTTTACAATTTTTCTGCGGGTCCTGCAGTATTGCCTGAAGAGGTTCTGCAGGAGGCTGCCGACGAGATGCTTGATTACAAGGGGTCAGGCATGTCTGTTATGGAGATGAGCCATCGTTCCAAGACCTATGACAACATCATCAAGGAGGCTGAAGCTGATCTGCGTGAGCTGCTGCTCGGACGTGGGAGGCGCTGTCACGCTTTCCTTTGACGACAGCCACCGTCTGCATTTCCAGACCATCGATCCCATCGACGAGATCGGGCCAGAGCTTAAGATCCGGAAGCTGCAGAACGAGCATCGTGAACTATTTGAACAGCTGGAAGAGTTTTCCAGGACATTTTTGGCGGATAAATAATAAAGGAGATACTTTTGGTCAGGATAGGCGATCTGGAACTGAAGAATAATGTGATCATGGCACCCATGGCAGGCATCACGGACGTGGCCTACAGGGTGCTGCTGGAGGAAATGGGCGTGGCGCTCACCAGTACGGAGATGGTTTCCGCCAAAGGCATTTTCTACAATAACCGCAACAACCATCTGATCCTGCAGACGGCGGAAGGGGAGCATCCGATCGCTGTACAGCTGTTCGGCTCCGACCCGATGATCATGGCGCGCATGGCGGAGAAGATCGGCCCGGATTTTGACGTGGTAGACGTCAATATGGGATGCCCGGTCAACAAAATCGTCAG
>ODAI011324419.1_pt1 | contig 13922 bp, 9 predicted proteins | sample 1539321 | NCBI WGS metagenome assembly ODAI01 (sample SAMN02144231, study PRJEB22623) | gut metagenome | biome: sheep rumen | host: Ovis aries | place: New Zealand
CTCGATGGTCTTCATGGCCTTACCGGTCTTCGTCTCCAGGAACTCAATCTTACCATCCTTCGGCAGGTTGCGCTCTACCATCCAAGCCATCATGTCGGGGGTACCGTCATTCAGCGCCTTCACGCGAACTGTAATCTTACCACCGCGGGGGATACCGGCCATCTGGCCTTCTACGTCTGTTGCCTGATCGAACTCGTAGGTTACCATCAATACTTCGCGATCTTTGTAACCGTCAATCTTCATTGTAACTGGTGTTGTTGCCATATTCTTGTTCCTTTCCTAACTTTAAATTTCTCATTACTCATTTCTTATTTCTCATTTAGCGAAGCGTTCAAGCCCAAGGATTGTCAAAGGGTACTGAGCCGTTTTCGAGTTTCTGGCATACGATGTCCATCTCCTCGTAGTGTTCTTCACCATCTTCCCACTTCTCCTGGTAGTGTACGCAGTAGCAGCCTGTGCCCTTCAGCTCTTTCATCGTGCTTCCATTAACGGTGTTGAAGAACGTAATCTTGAAGTCGCGAGGATCGTTGGGAGCAATCATCCACTGCAGCAGCTCTGAGTTGCCATCGTTCATGGCCTTTACGCGAATGTGTACGTGGCCGCCACGGGGAATACCTGCTATCTGTCCTTCACGATCGGTTGCCTGCTCGAACTGGTAGTCAACCATTAATACCTGACGCTTTGCGAAATCCTTAACCTCGAGGGTTACTGGTGTTACATTCTCTGCCATAATCTGTTTCCTTTCTTAATTTTTAATTTGTGAATTCTGTTTGTTGTTATTTTCTGAGTGCAAAGTTAAGGGCAAAATCAATTGGTTCCAACTTTTCTGATGTTTTTCCTCTCAGGTTGTTCGGACAGTAGGTAGGATTTCGGACAAAACGCGTCAGAGGATTAGATTCTTGTCCGAAATGCACGTAAAAAGAGTGGGGCTACACCATTTACGGGTAGTCCCACTCTATAAAGTGTATCTCTTAGGTTTACTCTGCCTTCAGACGCTCAGCCATAGCGCGGCCTAAAGCTTCGCATTGTGCCTTAGTCTCAGCATTGAGGCTCTGCTTGATCTCCACAGGAGTACCAACCGCTTCGAAGTGCAGGTGCTCGTCGTTCCAACGCTGAATCTCACCAACGGCCTTCGATGCCCAGCCATATGAACCGAACCAGCCCAGCAGATGGTTCTTGATGTCCTTGCCAGCCAATTCGCTGAGCAGTACGTCCATCTCGTGATAAAGGGCGGTGTTGTAGGTGGGAGCACCTACGATGAGTCCCTTGTAGCGGAATACGTCGCGGATGATATAAGAGTGGTGGGTCTTCGACACGTTGTAGACAACGATGTTCTTAACACCGGCCTCAGAGGCAGCACGGGCAATGACCTCAGCAGCACGCTCTGTGTTGCCATACATGGTGCCATAGCAGATGACGAGGCCAGGCTCCGTCTCATATTTCGAGAGACGGTCGTAGATGCCTATCACCTTGTCGATATATTCGTGCCATACGGGTCCATGGGTGGCGCAGATGTAGTCGAGCTTGACACCAGCGAGTTTCTTCAGGGCATTCTGGACGGGTGTGCCGTCCTTGCCCACGATGTTCGAGTAGTAGCGTTCCATCTCCAGCCAGAAGGCATCGCAGTTGATCTGTGAGTCGATGATGCCTCCGTTGAGTGCTCCGAAGCAGCCAAAGGCATCGCCGCTGAATAGGGTATTGCCACAGAGGGTAACCATCGTCTCAGGCCAGTGAACCATCGGGGTGAGCACGAAGTTGAGCGTCTGCTTGCCCAGTTCGATGCTGTCGCCGTTTTTCACTTCTACTATACCATCGGTAATACCATAGAACCCTTCCATCATCTGGAAAGTCTTCTTATTGCCGACAATCTGAATCTCAGGATAATACTTCTTGATCAGTGCGATGGAACCACTATGATCGGGCTCCATGTGGTTGATGACCAGATAGTCGACCTTGCGTTCGCCAATCACCTCCTGGATGTGTTCGATGTACTGGGTGAAGAAGTCGACCTCCACCGTATCAATAAGGCAGACCTTCTCGTCGTCGATGAGGTAGGAGTTGTAGGACACACCGTAGGGCAGGGGCCACAGGCCTTCAAAGAGCGACTTGTTGCGATCGTTAACGCCTACGTAATAGATGTTTTCGGTAATCTTTTGCATAAGAAATTGGGTTTTAATGTTATTTTTGTTGCAAAGGTACGATTAAGCGAGAACAAAACAAAAAAAATTATTCTTTTTTTGTCGAGTGTGAGTACTTTCGCCATTTTTTTATGGCAAAGATACAAAAAAGTTCAGCGTTTAGCGTTTAGAGTTTAGAGTTTTTTGTAATTTTGCAAGCAATGATGACGAAATATAACACTACGACCTTAAGCAACGGACTACGTATTATCCATCTCCCATCGACCTCTGCGGTGGTTTATTGCGGTATTGGCATTAACGCTGGAGCACGCCAGGAGGCAGCAGGCGAGGAGGGAGTGGCTCATTTCTGCGAGCATGTCAGCTTCAAGGGAACTAAGCGCCGATCGGCCATCCAGATACTGAACTGTCTGGAGAGCGTAGGTGGCGACCTGAATGCCTTTACCAATAAGGAGGATACGGTATTTTATGCCGCTATACTGAAAGAACATCTCAATAGGGCCGTTGACCTGTTGACAGATATTGTCTTCAACAGCGAATACCCTGAGCAGGAGATAGCCCACGAGGTGGACGTCATCTGCGACGAAATAGAGAGCTACAATGACTCACCTGCCGAACTGATATATGATGAGTTCGAGAACATGCTGTTCAAGGGACATCCCCTGGGACATAATATATTAGGTACGCGCGAGCGAGTACAAACATTTACCTCGCAGCACGCCCACCGATTTACCCAGCGCTACTATCGCCCTGATAACGCCATTTTCTTTGCCTATGGCGATGTGGATTTCGAAAAGTTGGTCAGGCTTTTAGAGGTAAAAGAAATGCAGGATAAACGCATCGCTACAGTGGAACCAACAGACTCTTCTCTCACCTCTCACCTCTCACCTTTCACCTCTGAGAATCACCATCAATCCCATGTGATGATGGGATGTCAGACATTCAGCTATGACGACGAGCGGCGTCTGCCGCTATATCTGCTGAACAACATGCTGGGCGGACCAGGAATGAACGCCCGACTGAACCTGTCGCTGCGAGAACGCCATGGGTTGGTATATACGGTAGAGAGTGCGATGGCGAGCTATAGCGATACTGGGTGTTGGTCAGTATACTTTGGATGTGACCATCACGACGTGAAACGTTGCATGCGATTGGTACTCCACGAACTGGACCGCATGATGCAACACCCGCTGAGCGAACGCCAGTTGACAACTGCCAAACGCCAGCTGAAAGGGCAGATTGCCATTGCCTGCGACAACCGTGAGCAGTATGCCCTGGACTTTGCCAAGAACTTCCTGCACTACGGACGGGAGCGCGACATTAATGTCTTGCTGACACGTATCGATGCCATTACGGCACAGCAGATACAGGATGTTGCACAGCAGATGTTTGCACCTGACCGCATGCAGACCTTAATACTATAGACGAACCGTATGGAACAACTGTTGCACTATTGCTGGAAGCACAAGATGTGGCCCTTGGAAGGCTTGCAGACTACCGATGGAAGGGTAGTCGAAGTGCTGGACCCTGGGCTGCATAACCGCAATGCAGGCCCTGACTTTTTCAATGCTAAGGTGAAGATTGGCAGTACAGAGTGGGTGGGCAATATCGAGATTCACGATAAGTCGAGTGATTGGTATGCTCATGGCCATGATAAGGATGTGCATTACAATAATGTGGTGCTACATGTCGTGGGTGTAGCCGATAAGGAGGTGCGGACACAGGATGGCAACTTCCTGCCACAGCTGGTGCTGAAAGTACCTCAGTCGGTGGCGCAGAACTATGAAGAACTGCTACGGGCGGATGCCTATCCACCATGCTATCGCATCATCCCCAATTTGACGCAGCTGATGGTACACTCGTGGATGGCTGCGCTACAGACTGAGCGTCTGGAGCAGAAGACCGTCGCTATAGCCGAGCGGGCTAAGAAGGCTGGAGGCTCTTGGGAAGACGCCTACTTCATGACGCTGGCTCGCAACTACGGATTTGGCATCAATGGCGATGCCTTCGAGGAGTGGGCGCGCCACATTCCCCTGCAGGCGGTAGGCAAGCATCGTGATGACCTCTTTCAGATTGAGGCTATCTTTATGGGACAGGCAGGACTGCTGGAGTTGAATGCCATACCAGAGCGATACCAACGGGATGCCCTTAACGAGGGTTATTTTGCCAAACTGCGCAACGAGTACCAGTATCTGGCTCATAAGTTCTCGCTGCAGCCTATGGACGTGCAGATGTGGCGATTCCTGCGATTGCGCCCACAAAACTTCCCCCATATCAGGATTTCCCAGTTGGCCAACCTGTACTATCAGCGTAAGGCGGGGTTGTCCGACCTGCTGGAGTGCCATGATGTGGTGAGTGTGAGCGAGTGTCTGAGCACCCAGGTGACACCTTATTGGGAGACGCACTACACCTTCGGCTCGGAGAGTGTTCGCAGCACAAAGCATCTGTCGCCTTTTTCCATCAATCTGCTCATCATCAACACCTGCATTCCCATCATGTTCGCTTATGGCAGACATGCCATGAAGGAGGAACTGTGCGATCGCGCTTTCGACTTCCTGGAGCAGCTGAAGGCAGAGAACAATCATATCATCCGTATGTGGAAGGAGGTAGGACTGGAAGTCAAGACAGCTGGCGATTCGCAGGCATTGATACAGCTGAAACGAGAATACTGCGACAAGCGCGACTGTCTGCGCTGTCGTATAGGATATGAATATTTGAAGAGAGTTTAGAGATATGAGAAATTACGTTTTCGAAGCCAGAATGGAGGTGCGCGACTACGAGTGCGACATCGAAGGAATAGTAAATAATGCCAACTATCTGCACTATACAGAGCATACGCGCCACCTGTTTCTGAAACACTGTGGACTGAGCTTTGCTGAGATGCACGAACGTGGCGTTGATGCGGTGGTGGCTCGCATGCAGTTGGAGTATAAGTCGCCTTTGCGTTGCGACGATGAGTTTATCTCAAGGCTATGGATAGAGAAGGATGGTTTTAAGTATATCTTCCATCAGGACATCTATCGTGCCTCCGATGAAGCCATCTGTTTCAAGGGTAAAATCATGCTCGTTTGTCTCATCAATGGCAGGCTTGGTGAGAGCGAAGAGTACGACCGAGCCTTTGCCCCTTATCTGAAAAAATGAAGAAAAACGAGGATTTTGGTTACATTTGATGTCTTAAAACGTCTTAAATGATGTGAAACTATATAGTTTGTAGCTACTAAATGGGCAAATCAAAACTACGGAAACACCTGATTTTAGGGGTTTGGGCGGTGCTGACAGCATGGCCTCTTGGTGTTTTGGCACAACCAAAATACCGCGTAGCTGCCTGCGACTGGATGATGCTGAAACGCCAGAAGATAGGCGAATTCCAGCTTGCCAAAGACATTAAAGCCGATGGAATCGAGGTCGACATGGGACCGCTGGGACAGCGTGTCCTCTTCGACAACAAGCTGCGTGAGCCCCATTTCCAGCAGCTGTTCCGTCGTACTGCCGACTCGTTGGGTATAGTGGTACCCTCTATGGCGATGTCTGGCTTTTTTGCCCAGAGTTTCTTGGCTCGTGAGAACTACAAGGAACTTATTTCAGACTGCCTGCAGTCGATGGATGTAATGGGTGCCACTATCGCTTTCCTCCCCCTCGGAGGCAGCGGCGATGAGTGGAAACAGCCAGGCACGGCCCACGACGAAATGGTACGTCGCTTACGTGAAGTAGGGCAAATGGCCAGTGCTCATGGCAAGACGATTGCCATCCGGACGGGTCTTCCTGCGTGCGCGAACATTTCTTTATTAAAGGAAATCGACAGCCCAGGTATCAAGCTCTACTACAACCTGCAGGATGCCGTCGACCAGAAACATGATCCTTGCAAAGAGCTGAAGAAGCTGGGACGTGAACGTATTGCCCAAATTCACGCCTCGCTAACCGACAGCGTCACGCTCGACAAAGACCCTCGTATCGACCTGCGACGTGTCAAGAAGACGCTCGACAAGATGCGATGGACAGGCTGGCTAGTTGTAGAACGAAGCCGTAATGCCCAAGACGTCCGCAACGTCCGAGGCAACTTCTCGACCAACGTGGCCTACCTGAAGGAGATATTCCAAAAAGAATAAAAAGAGAACAAATACAATTAATTACTAACTAAAATGCTTATGAAAAAGAATCATTTCTTTACGTGCAGTAAGATTTGCACGCTGGCTCTAACAGGAGTCAGTGCCATCTTCCTTGCATCGTGCGCTAAGGATGGTTTTGACGATGAATCGTTTGACAACGGTGTGTCGAATTCGCAGGTGTCATCAATATCTGCTGATAAAATTACGATTACGCCCAGTGCCGATGGTAAGTCGCAGACCATTTCATGGCCTGTAGTAATGGGAGCTGGTGGTTATCGTGTCAACCTGATTGATGTCAGCAATCCTGAGACCCCCGTCATCAACGATAGTATCGTCGATGGCTGTTCTGTTACAAGCAAGCGTGAGGAGGATGTCAACTACAAGTTGACCATTTTAACTTTGGGTAATACAAAGAAGGGTAATACCGATGCTACCGATACGACGGTCAAGGAGTATTCTACGTTCACCCCGACGTACACGACCATTCCTGGCGGAACCGACCTGAACGAGTGGTTTGCTGCCAACCCCATCCCCGAGACGGCAGTCAACGAAATGCTCAACTACGACCTCGAGGGCGGTAAGGCTTACACCGTCAGTGGTGTGCTCGACTTTGACGCCAAGCGCGTCACGCTGCGCTCCAACAGCAAGAGCAATCACCCTGTGATTACCTATACCGACGCTACGTCAGGCATTACCACCACTGCACAGATGAACATCAAGTACATTGACTTCGAATGTGGTGGAATGTCGAGTTCGACGGGCGTGTTTGCCTTCAGCAAGGAGACGACGGTAGCTGCAGCCAACACCATTGACCCATCGCTGTACAAGTGGTCGGGAGCATACATTGCAGACCCCATCACCATTGTCAGCTGTAACTTCAACAACGTCAACGGCTACTTCTTCTGGGACAATGCCGTCAAGACGTGGGTGGACAACCTGTTGGTCGACAACTGCGTGGTACGCCTGACTCCTTCGGCAAACATCGGAGGCGGTGTGTTCTGGACCAATAAGGCCGGACAAATCAATAACCTCACCGTCAATGCCTGCACATTCTACGAGGACCCCGACTGGGCTTTCGACTACAAGTATTTCTATCAGGCTGGTATGGCCAAAGCTCCCGACCTGTATGTTGACAACACGCCAGCACAGAGCACAGCCACCAACTCGGTGAACTACACCAACTCAACGTTCTATCATGTTACATGGAACAGCGGACAGTGGGGCAACTATAATGGTATGCAAGCCAAGACCTACTCCTACTGGATTATGACCGACTGCATCTTCTACGACTGCTCTACCAGCGGTAGCGTTCCCCGTCGTTTCCTGCACGGTCGCGCCAACCAGCCCGGTGCCAAGTTCAACAACAACACCTACATGAAGAACGACGGTACCTTCCAGGATCCCCAGAACTATGACACCTCTGGTACCATCATCGAGGAAGACCCACAGTTTGCCAACCCCGCTATTGGCGATTTCACCATCAGTGGTGCAACGCAGATAGCCCGTAAGACCGGTGACCCCCGTTGGCTGCCCTAAAGAGTAAAAAGGTTAAAAAGTAAAAAGGTAAAGATTATGAAGAAATATATGAAAACCTTATGCCTCAGTCTGATGCTGATGTGCTCGGCATCGGCTCTGGCTCAGAACCAGACCATTACGGGTACGGTGCTCGACGAGCTTGGCGAACCCGTGATTGGTGCAACGGTAACAGTAGCTGGAACGAAGAACGCTACCGTCACCGATATGGATGGTAATTATAAGATTTCGGCTCCTGCTGGCTCAAAGGTCACAATCTCCTATATCGGCTACATGCCCCTGACCGTCAAGGCCGGTGGTACCGTATCGCTGCAAGAGGACAAGCAGACGCTCGAAGAAGTGGTAGTCGTAGGTTACGGCACACAGAAGAAAGCTCACCTCACCGGTTCGGTATCGACGGTTGAGGTCGATGATATCCAAGACCTTGCCAATGGCGGACTGGGACAGTCGCTCTCCGGACTGGTCAACGGTCTGTCGGTCAGCGGTGGTGACGCCCGTCCTGGTGAGAACGCCCGTCTGTCGATTCGTGACGTAGGCTCTTTGGGAGAAGTCGGTTCTACTGCCCAGCAGCCCCTGTTCGTCATCGATGGCTACATCTATCCTAACGACGTGAAGGTAGGCAATAGCACCCAGAACCTCGGTGCCGAGGCCTTCAACAACCTTGACCCCTCTGAGGTGGAGAGCATCTCCGTGCTGAAGGATGCTTCGGCAGCCGTCTATGGTGCTCGTGCTGCTAACGGTGTCATCCTCGTCACCACGAAGAAAGGTAAGGTTGGTGCTCCCAGCATCAGCTACAGCGGCTCTATCGGTATCACGGATGAGGTCACTCGTCCCAACATGCTGAGTGCCTACGACTACGGTCGTCTGTACAACGCTATCGCAGCTGCCGACCCCACCAACACCTCGCTCAACAAGACTACCGCCCTGTTCCAGGCTGATGAACTGGAGGCTATGAGAGCACTCAACTACGACCTGTTGGACAAGTATTGGAAGACTGGTTACACCACCCGTCACGCAGTGAACGTTAGCGGTGCTACCGACAAGGTGAGCTACTTTGCAGGTGTCACCTACTTCAAGCAGGATGGTAACCTCGGCAAGCTCGACTACGACCGTTGGAACTATCGCGCCGGTGTCGACGTGAAGATCAGCAACTACCTGACAGCCAACCTCACCGTCAGCGGTGACTACGGCAAGAAGAACACACCGCTGGTGAAGGTCGGTGGCTCTGGCAACGAGAAAGACTACAATCTGTTGCTGACCCGCCCCTACTACATCCCTGAGTATGTGGATGGTCATCCCATTCCCGCTTACGGTGTCAGTGGTGGTCAGCGCAACCAGAATCAGCTCTACAACTTCGACGTGCTGCAGAACAACGGCGACTACAGCCGCAGCATGACCAACAACTCGAACATCAATGCCAGCCTGAGCTACGACTTCGGTTGGAGCAACATACTGAAGGGCTTGAAGCTGCGCTTCTCTTACTCGAAGAGTATCAACAACGATAAGACCAACCAGTATGGTTCGAGCTTCACGCTCTACTCGATGAACCGTCGCTATGGCAGCGGTCAGCACCTCTACACACCTACCAGCGGCGATGACCCCACCTACGACTATCTCGACTTTGAAACCAATTTCAATGCCATCAATACCAACAATGGTAACATGCTGTATCGTACGATGACACGTACCGACAACTACCAGATGAACTTCACAGCCCAGTATGCTCGTGACTTCGACAAGCACCACGTTAGCGCCCTGTTCTCTATCGAGAAATCGGAGGCTGAGAGCGAATACCTGGTAGGCCAGCGTGAGAACCCCTACCCCTTCACCACAGGCCAGTACAACTCTGCCGACGGTGAGATGACTACGGTGTTCACCCGTTCTGAGAGTGGTACGCTGTCGTACATCGGACGTATCAACTATGCATACGCCGACCGTTACCTGTTCGAGTTCCTGCTCCGTTCGGATGCTTCTACCAAGTTCGCACCCGAGAACTACTGGGGCACCTTCCCCGCTATCTCTGCCGGTTGGGTTGTCAGCGAGGAGCCTTGGTGGCAGAACATCCAGGCACTGAAGTTTGTCGACTTCCTGAAGCTTCGCGTCAGCTGGGGTCTCACCGGTCGTGACAACCTCGCCGCCTGGCAGTGGATGCAGATATATGCACAGGATGCCAACCGTGGTCCCGTCTTCGGAACAGGTGTGAGCAACGACTCGGGCAACCGCATCACCTTCAACAAGAACAATTCTGCAGTCAACGAGGATGTACATTGGGACAAGTCGTACAAGACCAACATCGGTCTCGACTTCCAGGTATTGAACAAGCGTCTGGCTGTCAACTTCGACTACTATTTCGAAAAGAACCGTGAGATGCTGTTGAATCTGGCACAGGAGATTCCAACCACCATCGGTACGCAGTCTGCCTCGCAGAACCTCGGCGAGATGAACAGCTGGGGTTGGGAGCTTGGCATCACCTGGCGCGACAAGATTGGTAAGGACTTCAAGTATCGCATAGGTCTGAACACGGGTTATCACGACAACGAAGTGCTGATGATGGACTTCGCCAACGAGTATATCTATCGTCAGATTCAGAAGGGTGGCCGTACTGACATCGGTACCTGGGGTATGCAGTGCATCGGCATGTTCCGTTCGTTCCAGGACATCGAGGAATACTTCGAGAAGTATAACATCACCTCTTATATGGGTATGACCAAGGACAAGGTTCGCCCAGGTATGCTCATCTATAAGGATGTACGCGGTGCTTACAATGAAGCGACAGGCACCTACGACGGTCCTGATGGCATTGTCGACAGTGCCAACGACCAGGTATGTCTGTCAAACCGCAGCAACCCTTACGGCGTCACCATCAATCTGCATGCCGACTGGAAGGGCCTCGCCCTCACCGCTCAGTTCGGTGCCAGCTGGGGTGGATACACCACACTGCCTTCTGCAGCCATCAGCGTACCTTCAAGCTCCAATATCGAGTATTATAACATGCCATCGTTCTGGAATCCCGACAATATGTATTCCTATCAGGATGTCTTAGACGGTAGCGGCAATGTGGTTGTAAAGCAGAACCGCGATGCCCAGTATCCCAACCTGGCCTACGGCATCAACTCCGTAGCATCCAGCTTCTGGCGCGTCAGCGCTGCCAGCGTGCGCCTGAGCCGTCTGACCTTGGCTTACACCCTGCCTAACAAGTGGTTCAAGAGCGTGGGTGTGAAGAATGTACGTATCAACGTTACCGGCCAGAACCTGCTTAACTTCTACAACCCCTATCCTGAGAAGTTCACCAGCCCAATGGCCGGCACTTACGGCAACTATCCTACCCTGCGCAAGTGGGATATCGGTCTCAATCTGTCGTTCTAATATTTAAAGACTAAAGATTATGAAAAGAGTAATAAAATATTTCAGTTTCGGTCTCGTGTCTGTTCTCGCCCTTTCGGCTTGTAGCGACCAATTCCTGCAGGACAAGAAGAACTATGACAATGTGACGGCCGATATGTATAACTATATCGAGGGAGCCAATGCCCGTTTGAACGACCTCTACGCTTGGTGTCTGCCGCAGGTGGCCGACCTAACAGAGGGAACCAACTATCTGTCAGTCTCTATTGGCGCTAACGATATTGCTGGTGGCTCTACTGAAGAATACACCGGATTCAGCAACTTCGTCAATCCAGATATTGAGCTGACTTCGATGAGTTCGTCCAATGCAGTACCCGACTATTTCATGGGAACTCACAACAACATCCAGAATGCCGTCTATGGCCGCATCCGTAACATCAACGACTTCATCAATGGTGTCAGCGGAAGCACGCTTAATGATGAGCAGAAGGCCCAGTTGCTCGGACAGGCTTACTTCTTCCGTGCCTGGTGCTACTACAATCTGGTGAAGTGGTATGGCGGCGTGCCCATCGTCACCGACGTGCTCGACCCCGTAGAGGATAACTACACCGAGCGTTCTACCACCAAGGCTACCATCGAGTTCATCTGTTCAGACCTTGAGATGTCTGCCTCGCTGCTGGCTTCTGCCACCATGAATGGCGGATGGACGGGCAGCGACTACGGACGTGTCACCTCCGGCACCGCGCTGGCACTGAAGGGCCGCGTGCTGTTGCTGTGGGCAAGCCCGCTGTTCAACCGTGCTAACGACCAAACTCGTTGGCAGAATGCCTACACAGAGATGAAGTCAGATTTGGAAGACATCAAGGCTTGTGGCTATGGACTCTACCAGACCAGCAGCAACATCAACGGTTCCGACTTCGCTGGCCAGTTCCTCACACAGGGTGTCAACCCCGAGGCTGTCTTTGTAGGACTCTACAACAACATTGCAGGTGACGGTCTGGACAACCAGCGTAACAACGCATGGGAGCGCGCCATCCGTCCCGCCAACACCGGTGGTAGCGGCAAGCGTGCCGGACTGGCTCTCATCGAGCTCTTCCCCATGCGCGACGGTAAGATTTCCAACCTGAATACCCTGACCCCATTAAGCACAGGCAGCAGGACCTATGCCAACACCTATTCCAAGCTGGAGCGTAGTAAGTACCTCTACGACGAGTCAGCTCCCTACATGAACCGCGACCCGCGTTTCTATCGCACCTTCGCCTTCCCTGGCTTCCGTTGGGCCTATAGTGGCGATGCTACCGTTCGCGACGCTCACAACCCCTATTATAACGGCGGTAAGGACTATGTGCTGTGGAACTACGTATGGTACACCAGCACCGACGACCAGGGCAACCCCGAGAGTGGCAACTCCTATGGTGCCGACAACCTGTTGAGCAGCAAGCAGAGCGTCTATGTACGTAAGAAGAGCGACGACCTCGATGTCAACGGCTCACCACTCTATCAGTATGTAGGCTCCGACACCAAGGGCGCAGCTCCCTTCTACTCTGCAGCTCCCCTCATCGAGCTTCGCTATGCTGAGGTTCTGCTGAACCTGGCAGAGGTGTCCTGCATGGCAGGCCACATGGACGAGGCCGTGCAGATTCTGCAGCAAATCAGGGCTCGTGTGGGCTACAAGGCTGACGATAACTACGGTCTGCAGACCAATCTGGCCAGCGATCAGGCTACCTGTATGTCAGCTATCCTCTACGAGCGCCAGATAGAGTTTGCCTACGAGGGCAAGCGCTTCGACGATATGCGTCGCTGGATGCTCTTCGACGGCGGTACGGGTCAGGTCGACGGACAGCCCTCTTCGTGGGCACTCACCGGCTGGGGGGGCAACACCTGCACCTGGTTGGGATTCACCCCTATGAACGGTCAGCGTCGTGAGAACGTCGAGTTCCGCACAGGCGACAAGTTTGGCGTAGGTACCACACAGTGGGACGGCGACCCCTTGCTGAAGGCAGGCGTAGAGCGTCCCGCAGGTGTTAACTTCTCTGGCGAAAACCTCAACGACCAGTTGGCTACGCTGAAGGCCTGGTACAACGAAAACCTGGTGACGACCTACAAGCTGGGCGATGCTCGCGACTCACAGCACAACCCCTTGTACATCAACTTCCGTCCGAAGTACTATCTCCTCGGCTTGTCGAGCGGTGCGCAGAGTCACAACAAGAAGCTGCCCCAGACTATCGGTTGGCAGGACTACAACAACGGTGGTGCCAACGGTACCTTCGACCCACTTGCTGAATAATCAGTAATCACTCTAAATATTTTCAGGCTCCGCGATTCGTTTGCGGAGCCTGTTCTTATATTCCCAGGCTGGGAACATGTTATTCCCACCTTGGGAACTAAGTATTCCCACGTTGGGAATATCGCTCAAGCCAGGTTCTATATAGGTGCCACCTTTTGCTTGTGAAGTGGCTTCCTCTTATAAAAAATAGTTTTTTTCGAAAACAGGCTCATCTCTCCCTTTATCCCTTCGAAACCCCAGTAAATAAAGGACTTTTGGTTTTTCATCTCTCCCGTCATCCCTCCCAAATCTCTCCCTTCATCCCTCCCTTCATCCCTCCGCTGCATAAACCTGATGGGAGAGGTAATGGGAGAGGTGACGGGAGAGATTTGGGAGGGATTAGAAGTATCTCTCCCTTACTGAAACCCTTTGTGGAAGGGCGTTTGCAGAAATTATGGGAGGGATGAGGGATTTTTACTCCTTAACGTATTAACAATCCGTATGTTAGAGCGAATTATGGCATTTCGATAAAAAATTGCA
>ODAI011595628.1_pt1 | contig 13922 bp, 13 predicted proteins | sample 1539321 | NCBI WGS metagenome assembly ODAI01 (sample SAMN02144231, study PRJEB22623) | gut metagenome | biome: sheep rumen | host: Ovis aries | place: New Zealand
AGATAGATTCAATATCGATGGACCAGAATATTGGACAAAACATATTAATGCATTAAAAGAGATTTCTGTATTAAAAGATGGAAATCCTGCATTACAAGAAGTAAGAGGTTGGGTAATGTTGATGATGTATAGATCAGCAGAAGACCTTGGTAAATAATTTGTAATAAAATATTAAAGATCATATATCTGGAGAGGTATATGGTCTTTTTTTAATGAGAAAAAAAATTTATTTCCAAAATCGGAAAAAATTTTGGATTTGGGAAATAGAAAGTTATAGTAAAACATGTTTTACTGCATCATGATTATGATCGTGGCTCTTATTCAAAGATTTTATTTACAAAAATTGATTAATGTAATAGGAATATCAGATATAAAAGTTGTTACATGAGTTAGACATTGCTGAAAGTCAGAATTGTTGTTAGCTTTAAAAAGCTATATAGAAAATTTGATTCCAAATAGCATATAAAAATTAACAGAGTCTAAAATTAATAACATATAAACATAAACAATACCTGTCAAATCTCAAAATTAAGATTTTTTTAAGGTGAAGGATTATACTGCACATCGTTTCCAGGAGGAAACCTTTCTAGAAAGAAGGCTTTTATCAATTAAAAATATGAATATGAACAACACAAATTGAAAAATCCTTGCAATATTAGGTATTGGAGGTATCGTTTTAACAGGAGTTGGAACTTTTGCAGCAACATCTACTGCTACACAATCTGAAGTCTTAAACACAAGAAGACCTCAAATGATGAAAGAATTTTGAACATGAAATTTAAAGGAATTTAAAAATCCTCATGTTCAAATGAATAATCTTTTAACAAATCTAAGTGAAGAGAATCAAAAAACAGTAGAATCTCTTTTAACAGAATTTAGAGAGTGAGAAAAACAATTCTTTGAAAACTTAAAGGCAGCTACTACAGAAACAGAAAAAACTGCATTGCAAGAAAAATGGGAAACAAGTAAAACATCTCTTAAAGAAAAGCTTCTTAACATTGTATGAGAAGAGAATAAAGAATCTGTTGAAAAAATGTTCTCAAGAACAGAAAAAAATTGAAAAGGAATGGGATTCGAAAGAAACGGAAAACAATGAAATGCTATCATTAATAGATTTATAAATGAGGACACATTATCAGAAACAGATAAAACAGAAATTAAGGCAATAGAAGAAAAGAAAGAAGAGAGTATTAAGTCTCTACAAGAAAAGAACCAAGAAGCAATGAAAGAAATTAACAATGAATATTTTTCAAGCATTAAGAAATTCGTTGCAGAAGACAAACAAGAAGAATTTGAAAGCTTTGTAGAGAAAGCAGATGAATTCGGTCCAATGAATAAATGATTTTGAATGTGAAAATGAAGAATGTGAGGAATGATGTGAAATAGAGGAGAAGCGCCAGAAGCTATGAATGGTGAAAGACCAGAATTCCAACAGAATTGAAATCAATGACAAGAAATGATGAGATAGAGATAAAGAAAACTTGTTTTCAGAAGAGGCGACTTAATTGTCGTCTTTTTCTAAAAATGCTAATTATCATATTGATATAAAGATGGGGAATAGATATAAAAATAATGATTTATATAGCTAACTGTTAAATGTCGGAAATTGATGATTTAATAAATGGTGCAAAGAGACTTTCATATGATCCATCATGAATGTCAGAAGAAAGAAATGATTATATAAGAGAATTATTAAATGCACTTTCAAATGATTCACGAGAAATAAAATCAGAACTAAGTCAGATAAAAAAAGATTCATATGATGTTGTTGATCGAAAAAAAGAGGGATTTGATTTTGATACAAGAATACTAGATTTAATAGTTTGAAATAAGCAGGGAGTAGATGCACTGAAAATTGTTGATATTATTGATGCATTTGATGAATTATGACATTGAAATACTGAAAGTATTAATAATTTTGTAATGGTAGATGAAGCAGACGAGACTATTACAAATATAGCAAAGAGATTCTCATCTTATGCTGATTCTTTTAAAAATCTTTATATGAAACAAGCAACGGAATATCTTCGTAAGAATAAAAAAATTCCAGATTATAAAGTAATCTTAAAATTATGTTTTTGTAAACACTTAAAGCGTTATATGGAAACATATATAAAGAACATGAAATTTAGTGAAGAAGAATGTAGAGAAAGCTTTCCACAAATCCAAGAACAGCTAAAAGAGCAAGGACTTGATTTAGAAGCCTCAGATAATATTAAAGAATCATTTATTAAACTTTGTAGAGAAAAATATCCTTTAGCAAAGAAGCATTATGATAATTTGTTTAATCAAAAGAATTTTAGAAATGCTTGCGTCGAATACTTAATAAAATCATTAGATAGAGATTTACCAAAAGAGTTTGATGCTATTGTTGAAGGTTGCCGTGAAGATATAAAGGCAGACAAAGATATCCCAGAAGAAGATTTTCCTTTAATGGAGTTCGTAAATATCCCTATTAATACAATATTATCAATAAATGAATTGATTGATAAGGGTGAATGGGAAGATTGAGTAATTGCATATTATTTTCTTTCAGCGGCAGAACTTTTTGAAAAAGATCATAATAGAAAAATAAAACAGTCTTCAAAGAAAAAAGAAAAAACTCAAGAGAATAGCTCAATAACCGCAAATAGAATACTCCCAGAGAAAACAAAATCATCTTGGAAAAATGCACTTACTGAAGATGAGAATAAGCTAATAAAACAAGCAGTATCATACTTAAATCTTAAAGAGGATGAGGAAAGTGTCATAAAATATATCACGAAGTTAAAATTAAAAGATCTTCCATTAAAATTTCATGACTTAAAAAGTCTTTTTGATTTAAAAGATATTCCTCCAAAAACAGAAAGTATCCTTATTGATCAGTTATGATTCGAGTATGAAATTGAAGATGAACTATTAAAAGTAAAAGAGGAGGAAAGGGTAGAACAAGAGGAAAAGACTGAACTAATCGAAAATGAAGAGATAGAAATTGATAATCCTATCCAATATTTAATAGATAGGTCAAATGAATTATGATATATAGTTGATAATGAACAACTTGTAAGAAAACAATTAGAGGAGTTCTTATTAAATGAAAATTATGCAACGGTATTTAAAAACCTATTAAAGAAACCTGAATTCTTAAAAGTTTTCTTACATAAATGAGGACATAGTGCTGCTCGTGTAATACGTATTTGAATGACTGGTTGGAGAATGCTTTTTGAAAAGAAAAGAGATGGTAAAATTCATATGCTTTATATAGCTAATCATAACAATTACGAAAATCGTTTAGCAATGATTAAGAATAGAAAAAAATGATAAAAAAAGAACTGGCCAATTGGTCAATTCTTTTTAAAATATTTTATTAATACGGATCGTTAGGACATCTAATAGCTTTTAATTTACAATATTCTTTATCTAATTCAAAGCAGGCTTGTTTTAATGCTCTAGGTTTTGCTGTGAAATATACTTTATTAATCTCAGGTCAATTTCATCCAATAAACTTACAACCAGGATTAAAAGGAGTATATTGAATCGTTACATTACCAAGAACTTGATTATCTCAACTGATATCCATGATAGTAAAAGTTTCTCAGTAGAAAGTTCAACTAACATCTCATCAGCTCATATGATAAACATAACCAATTGATGTTGCTCATCAAGAAAGAGTAATATCAATACCTGTATAAGCTACTCAATTTTCATAATTAGATGCTTGAATTTGTAAGAATTTTGTATCAAAGAAACTTGAAATTTCTTCAATAGATGATTTAGCTCTTAATTGATCTACACTATTCCAGTTTAGTGAAAAACCAATAGCTAACATAATTCCTATGATAAGAATTACAATTAACATCTCAATTAATGTAAATCACTTTCTTTTTTTCATGCTATTATATTATTTAACATTAAACACCAACATTTTCCATAACAGTAAATACTACTCAGAAAATTCAAGATGCAACAAGAGCTACGATTACTCACATAAAGATAAGAATAATAGGTTCTAGCATCTTTGAGAAAGCATTAATCTGATTATCAAGTTCATCTTGATACATATTGATAACGTTTTGCATTGAATCTTCAAGACAAGCTGTTTCTTCTCAAACTTTAATCATAGTAGCAACACTAGGATAAATTAAGTCTGTTTGAGATGAAATAGAGGCATAAATGGTTTTTCATATTTGAAGTCCTGCCATTACTTGTTCAATCATGTCTTGGTAAGCAGGAATATCAAGGATTTCTCTTAAAAGACGGAAAGTTTGAACATAATCAAGTCAAGAACCAATCATAAGTTTCATATATTTAGCCCATTTAATAAGATAATATGTTTTTGTCATACTACCAATAAGTGGCATATTTAACATCATCCATGAGAATTTCTTCTTTCCTTGTTCAGTTGTAGAATAAATCCATGCAACAAGACCACCAACACCTAATATAATTAGGATAGTTTGCCAATATTGAACACAGAAATCTGAAATATTCTTTAATACACGAGTAATTAAAGGTAATTTATCCATTTGATCTGAGAACATGTCTAAGATTCATGGAAGCACAGAAGAGAATAGGAATAAAACGGCAGCAATAGATCCAACAATAAGGAATGCAGGATAAATTAATGCTGAAATATACTTATTCTTGATTGCGTTAATATATTCATATTCATCAGCAAGTTCATGAAGTACGACATCGAGATTACCAGTACTTTCTCATGTTTTAATAATAGCACTATCTCATTCATCGAAATATTCAGGTAAACGTCAAAGAGAATATGAAAAGCTCTTACCTTCATTAAGATAATGAATAAGGGTTCAACAAATGTTTCTTACAGCATTATTTGTTGTTTCTCTTTTAATAACTTCAACAGCTTGAAGAATAGAAAGTCACCCTTTTAGCATATATACAAGTTCCTTATAGAAAAGAACTTTATCTTTAGCAGAAAAAGAACCTTTATCTAAAGTACCCATAAAAGATAAGATAGTTTTTTCTAATTCATCTTTGGCAACATATTCTCATTGTACTTCAGGAGTTTCAATAGTTTCTTTTTCTTTTGATTTAGTAGCCATTGTTGTACTGAACTATTTAAAATAATAAGCAGTTAGTGATACTTTTGTTGATTGTTTTTCATCGTATTGCATAATATCATATGATACTTCATCAATAGTGTAGAGAATACGATCTTCTTTTTCTGTAATAATATATTGTTCAATATTATCTACGAAAGTGATAAGATCATCTTTGTTTTCAAATACAATTTCTGCTTCAATTGGTGCAGAATTAAGATTGAAAGATCTCTTTTCATTACCTTCTCATACTTCAATATGTTTTACAACCTTAGGTTCTCAAATTTGAATACCCCAGATAGTACCATTTTGTACAGAAAGAGCTTCACCAGGAGTATTTCTAGTAAGATAACGATCTAAGTTCTTTAAAACTTTCTTTTCATCAATCTTCATCTTCTCAGAATCAAGAGTTCCCATTTGAAGATATGAAACAACAGTATTAAGTTGTCAGCTAAGAATAGCTAGATCTCATGAGAAAATCTTATTAATACATTCATCTTTTTCATCCTTAGAAGAATCATTAACACATCTAATAATATTATTAGTAACTTTTTCGGTATCAACTTGCTTACGAGCTGTTTCAATTTGTGAATATTGGCTAAATGTTTGCTTTAAATTAGCTAACTGAGCCTCTTTGTTTTGATGAGCGGCAATAGCTCCATCATATTTTGCTTTAGCATCTGGTAGGTAAGTTGTACCAACAATGGTTGCTAAAATAATAAGAATGATAGCATATACCTTATATTTAGCGTTAACCACTCTAATTTCAGTAATCTGATTAGATTCAGGATTTAAATCCTCTTCGCTAATATAGTTTACGGTCTTCTGGTTCTCTAGAAGACTATCCATTAATTGTTTATCTTGTTGCATTGTTATTTACTTTAGCAGATAAAGTGAAAGAAAAACCTTTAGTATTGTTAACTTCTCTTTCATATTTTCTAATAGTGATGTCACTAAGGAACTCTAATTCATTAAATCTGTTAATGAGAGAATCTTCTCAAGAGTAGAGATATGCAAGATTTCCAACGGCACCATTTAGTGATAATTCTTTAAGATTTACCTTAAAATCAGATAATAAGATAAAACTTTCATCACCAGTATTAAGACTCTTTAATTTATTAAGAATATCGAGAATCTTTGTAATATAAGTGCTCCAAGGAAGGTGAGATCTCTTTGATTCGAGTTCTTTAACTTCAAGATATTCAGCGAATCCCTTGTGGTTTTTCTCATTAAGATAAAATTGATCGTTAGCATCTTTTTGAACTTGAATTTGTTCATCAAGTGCAACATTACTTCTTTCTTGAACATAAGCTCTTACGTGATAGAATCATAGAAATCATAGTTCAAGGATGAAGACGGCTGTAAGGAGAAAAAAGACATTTCTCCAGGTTTCAGTAGCTTTAGATAAGCCCATTGTGTATTAATGAAAAGATAAAAATCTAATATAATTGTAAATCTTTTTTTAAATTTTGCAAAAAATAGCTGCTTTTTTTGCCTAAAAATAAGAACTTTTCTAAAAAATGAAAAAATTTGCGTATTAAATGGTTTTAGGATATAATTGGGTATATTTTATAACATGACAAAAATGAACGCACAACAACAGCAACCACCAAAAAGTAAAACTGAGGCGTTACGACTACTGTTTAGGTTTAAACGGCAAAAATTTAGTTGGAAATTTCAACAAATATTTTTGTTTTGTCTTGGTACGATAATTCTTTATTGGGTATATAGTAAATTATCTACTTATTGATGGGATTTGTATCTTCTTTATTGAGTAGCTTGATTGGGAGCTATTCCTTTTTGGTATGGATCAAAATGAATATTCCAAATGTTAACATGATGATTGCTAAAAAAAGCTATAGTTAATTCTTGAGAAAAGATAGATGCTGTTGTTTATAAAATTGAATATATTGAATCTTGGAGTACCTATCAAAGATGAACATTTATTTTTGCAAGACCAAAAGGTTGATTACTAGAAGGGATGTGAGTAATCTTTAAGAGTGAAAGATTAAACTTCAGATTGCCTAGAACGGTTTTAAGACCTTGAGATACTATCTCAGTATATGTTGCAAGAGGGAATACGAGTAATTACTGGATAGATATTAAAGATATTTTTTATAGAGCATTAGAATAATCATCATTGAATAACTTTAGGTTTGTTCTGAATAGGAGTAGTTACTTCAATTCAGAATTTTTTTTGTATTTCAATCCAATCATTATAGATAGGAATTCATAAACTTTGAGCTTTATCTGCTTTACTTCAAGCTTTATCTCAAATAAACATTATTTGAGTAGTATGACTTGGATTTTCATCATAGATATATCATTTCTCTTCTAATTGTTTTACAAATTCACCTCTTGAAATAGGAAAAGTTCAAGTAAGAGAAAAATGCTCTTTATCTCATAAATTCTTATTGCTTGTTCATCATTCTTCATTTAGAGCATTAAAAACAACTCAATGTTGTTCTAAAGAGCGAAGAAGTCATAGAGTATCAGGATTCTCAACATATCGTTTGATTCAATTGATAATTTTATTTCAAACTCCAAAGAGACTTCATAATTTTTCATCTTTTAAGGCATCTAATATCTTATCAAGTGAATCTGCTCATTGTTCTTTCAAATATAGAGCAATATCTTGAGCTATTTTCTTTCAAACATTAGGAATTCATAAAGCATTTAGTATTCTCCATAGAGGTTTTGTTTTTGAAAGCTCTATTTGATCAACTAATTCTGAAACGCTTCTTTCTCAAAAGTTAGGGAATCTACGAAGAATAACTTGTTTTCTAATATCACATAAATCATATACATCACTGATTGATGATAACATTTTCTGTTCAACAAGAACTTCAACAACAGATTCTCATAATCATCAAATATCCATTGCATCTCTTGAAGCGAAATGAACAATTTTTTCTTTAATTTGAGCAGGACATGTTGGATTAGTGCAATAATAGTGAATATCAATATTAGTAATTGCTCATCAACATACTGGACAAACCTCAGGAGCTGTAATTTCTACCTCGTTTCAATCTCTTCTTTCTTTAATACTTCATACAATATAAGGAATAACTTCTCAACTTCTTTGTACTCGAACATAATCTTTATTCTTTATCTGTTTTGTTTTAATAAAATCAAAGTTATGAAGGCTAACTCTTGAAATGGTAGCTCCACTAAGTTGTACTGGTTCAATATTGGCAACAGGAGTAATGATTCAAGTTCTTCATACTTGAAAATCAACTGATTGAATTTGACTTGAAACCTGTTGAGCAGGGAATTTATAAGCGATAGCCCATCTTGGATGATGTTCTGTTGATCATAAAAGCTCACGAATAGATTGTTCGTTGTTATCATTTGAAATATCACAAACCTTTATTACAAGACCATCAAAATCAATATCTTGTTCTTCTAGGAATTGCTTTACTTCAGGATTAAGGCACCATCCTACAATATCATCAATACTTTCAGTATATCTAAATTTCTCAGGAAGATTAAAAGTAGGTAGTCCTAATTTTTCCCAATCTTGAGGTATTCATGAAAGTTGTTCATAGATAGCAACAATAAGTCATCTTTTTCAAACTTCATTACTATCGAGTAATTTTAAGCTTCATGCAGCTGCATTTCTTGTATTAGAAAATGCTGTTAATCCTTTTTCTTCTCTTTCTTTATTGAGTTTTTCAAGTTGAGACTTTGGCATTAAAACTTCACCTCTGAAATGAAGTTCTTCTTTTACTTGAATAGTTTTTGGCATACAAGGGATCATGAGAACATTAGCTGTAATATCTTCTCAAAGTCTTCAATCTCATCTTGTAATAGCTTGTGTTAGTTTTCAATCTTGATATACAAATTCTACACTTAAACCATCAAATTTGGGTTCTAAAAGATATTTCCATTTAGTCTTTCATTGTTTTTCTGCTATTTTTGAAAATCTTTGAGCCCAATCTCTAATATCTTCTTCATTATAACTGTTTTCTAGTGAGAGTAGTGGAGTTTTGTGGTTGGCTTTTTTAAATCAATCAGATAATTGTCCTATAAGTGCCTGTGTTGGAGAATATCATGAAATTATTGAAGGATAATATTCTTCAATTGCTTTCAAATAAGAAAATAATTCATCATATTCAACATCAGAAATAATAGGCTTTGCGTCAATGTAATACAGATGATTATGATCTACGATAGTATCAATGAAAAGTTGATAGAGTGAATGTAATTCTTCTTCAGGAATATTCTCAGGATTAGGTGTAGCTTTCATAAAATCCTGGAGTTTCTTAGTATTTTCAGAAAGTGTCATTAATCATAAATCTATGTATAAATATCATACAATAGTCTATTGATATGGGAAGAAATCTCAAATGGTCATTATTTTTAATTATTGACTTTTATTATAAAATAAATATAGTATTAAAAAACAAAAAACAAATACATATGAAACAGATCTTTCTATTTTTACTTTTGCTTAGTGTAACATCTTGTATTAAAGATGATTGCATGGATGTTGAACTTGGAGGCAGCATCAATAATGTCGGTGTTAATGCTGGTATCTATCATGATACTAGAGTGAATGGTAAATACCTTTCATTAGAGATTAATACCGCTCGTGGCAATCTTCAAGCTGTTGATTTCACGGTTGTTTACGTGTTTTCAAACAGTTCATCTAGAATCTCCACTGTAACACTCACAGACGATGATTTTGATTACGAATTCGATTATAAAGGATTTAAAGGAAGAACATGGATTACCTATAATCATGTCCTAGATGATCCAACAATCTATCTGAAAGAAATCAGTATAGATGGTAAACTAAAAATCGATGAGAAGTGGTATAGCATGGAGGCAAAAAAAGAGTTTAAAAAAAACTGACAATGGATTTCATTGCCAGTTTTTATAAATATTTTTTTATAGTTATTCATCCATTTCTTTTCTTGCTAATTCCTCAACTTTTTCAAGGTCTTCAATACATTCTAAAGTTGGGCAAATAGTCATATCAGAAGCTTTTTCATATCATTTAATAAGATTATCATCTGATACATAATCTCATAATAAATCTTTAATAATACGGTATGTTTCTTGAGCTCCTTCTTCAGTAGTTTCTCAGAAATCGTCTACTGATAATGTTTCACAATCTCTTCTTTTGGCCCAAGCTTGGTTAATAGGATGTTCTGGAGCTAAACCGTTGATAGGGAAGGTTTGGAACATCACATAACTTGATTCTAAACCAATTTCATGGTCTTGGTAAATTTGTCAGATAGAAGTAGATAATTTTCAGCTTTCACTACCAATACCAGTAACAAATGCAATTTTTTTCATAATAGGAATATGATCATCATTTCAGAATCCGTTTTCACTTAGTAGGAATTCTTTATTGTAAGGGAATCCTTTTTTTAGATAGATTTCCCAAACTTTATATCACATTTTTTGAAATTTTATTTCCACATTATAAATAATATCATACATTTCCTCAGGATTAATATGGGTAATCACAAGATGAGGTCTAATTCAAGTAATGGTTTCAATTCTTTTTAGGGTATGTTCAACATGTTGAACACAAGGGATTCCTTTTTTAGTCATCGGAATATTATCGATAATGGCTTTTGAATTAACACACATTAAAATTTCAATCTCTCTTTTTAGATTGATAATAAGTTTCTTTTTATTTTCTGTATCATATCAAGGAAGTAATCTTTGTGCAAAATCATCTTCTAATAGTTTTCAGTTGATCTCAACATAAAGTTTCCCTTTTGTTTTGTTTGCTTTATCTCTAATGTTTCCCATAACAACATCGAGATATTTCTCTGAATTGAAACAGTTTTCCATTATTTGTTTTTGTTAGATATTAATAAAATCCCTACAGAAATTATAGAATTTTGATTCATATTTGTCAAAGAACCAATCTTATTTTACTTGAAAAGGACTTTACAAAATATAAAAAGATTAAAAAGTTTTATAAATTAAAAAAAGACACGATGGAAACTACAAATGAACAACGTCCATCATGGGATGAATATTTTATGGAAGTCTGTAGAGCTATAGCAAAAAGAGCAACTTGTAACCGTTGAAAAAGTTGATGTGTGATAGAAAGAGATCATCAAATATTAGTAACATGATATGTTTGAGCTCCAAGATGACTTCCACACTGTGATGACGTAGGACATCTTTTAAAAGAAGTTAAAGATGAAGATGGTCATGTTTCTCAACATTGTATGAGAACAGTTCATGCAGAGCAGAATGCTATCTGTCAGGCTGCAAAACTATGAATTTCATTAGATGGAGCAACTCTTTATTGTAAAATGACGCCTTGTAGAGCTTGTGCAATGATGATTATTAATTGTTGAATCAAAAGAGTGATTTGTGAGAAAAAATATCATGCTTGAGCTGAAAGTGAGGAAATGTTTAAACAAGTTGGAATACAACTTGAATTTGTTCATGATGAAGTTGAACAATATTAAAAAAAGGAGCAATCTTGCTCCTTTTTAACATATGTTGAATTCTATTCATACCTTCTATCAATATTATAATTAACAACGACATCTTTAATTTCAACTCAGTGTGGTTTAACAGCCTGGAAGAGCCTTAAGAGTTGATATCTTGTATTGCTTTTTGCTTTCTCATAGAAGTCAGGCTTATTCTTGGCATCATCAAGAGCTTGTTGTTTTAATTGCTCTTGAAGTTCCAATTCTGCATTATCAAAGTTCTTTTCATGAACCCATTCTCTATTTTTGTTCATTACTTCTGCATGCCAATCTGTTATAACAACATCAGGTTGATTAACATTTAGATAAACAGTTCCGGTCTCATGATCAATATACATTTTACAATATTTTTGTAGATCATATTGTAAGGCTAATTTACCTTCTACTTTCATATCAATACGAGTACTTTGAAGTCTATTTGCTGCTTCTTTTCAAAGTTGTTCTAAGAAGCTATCATCAGAATCAACCGTAAACATTTTCTTTTCGATAGATCATGAATTTAGAAATTCTGATTCTTGAGTAAGTAATTTTAGAATTTCTTGAGGTTCTGAAATCTCTGTTCTTCCTCCATATACATTAGTTTCTGGTCTATCTCAAAGATGACTAACCCAATACATTCAAATAGCTCACATAGCTAAACCAATTAAGAATGTAATTCCATAGGCTTTCAATCAAGATTCTTGAATATTAAGTCTATTTACATATTCAGGATGTTTTTTGATAAGCATTAAGTATTTTTTAACTTGTTGAGCCTCAATATTAGTTAGTCAGAAATCATCTTTCAAAGTTTTTTCTAAAACAAAGAGATTACTGAGATTTTTTCCACTAAATTTACTATCAATTCTTGTTGAATACTTTTTTAAATTTGCATTACAGTTATTGATAATATTTTCAGCATTTGTAGGTTCTTTGTGTCATTGAAGTTGCTTTAATCTTCTATATCTGAAAGCATCATGAAATGCTAGATAATTAATCTTTTGTTGAGTATTTAGTTGAGAAAATTTGACATTACTAAGAGGTAATTTTAAGGTTCAAGAAACATATTCCCAAAGATCAGGATGTTTCTTTAAAATATCCTTCATTTCCCCTCATATATCAAGATTTTCAATTCATTTTGCTTCATCTTCAATTACTTTATTTCAACATTTATCAAAAACTTTAGTTAATCATTTGATAACATTAGTGTCCTGTGATAGTGTTTGAAATTCTTTAAAATCTTTAGTTATTTTTCTCTCAAGAGAATGTAGTTCTTCTTTTGGAGAATCATAATTTTCGTTAAGTCTTTCAGACATGGATTTTTTATTTAAGTAATAAACTAGAATAATTATACAAGAAAAATGATTTTTTTGCAAAAATTATATGAAAGAATTATTGAAAAAATATAGTATAAGAGTAGTATGTTTTTATTTATATAAAAAACCTCATCCCCATGAAAAAATTTTCTATTATGATTTTCCTTTTATGAATTATTTTCTTATGATGATGTGAAAATTCTGCTCCAGAAACTCCAGATATCGAAAATAATGAACCAGTTGCAGTTGAAGATGCTGAACTAATCTCGTATAAGCATGAAATGCAAAAACCTGATTTTGAAGAGATGATTAACAAAGATGAAATACAGAAAGAGAATTATGATGAACCATGGACTACTGAATATACATTAACTCAAGATGATGTTGATATGTTATCTCAATCTGCAGAATACTGTCAAAATTGATATTCAATAATTCCATATTATTGAGATGATGGAACAAGTGCTGTTCATTTCACAAAGGATGATTTGAAAGTGTGAAAAACATTTACTGTAAAATGACACTATATTGGATATAATTTCTATCCATTAACATGAGAGATAATAAAACAAATATCAAAACATGGATTCTGAGTTGAGGAATTCCCATGATTTAAAATTCCGAGTTACGAAGCAGATGTTTGAGAATTCAGTGAAGAAGAATGGGTTGCTAAAGCTCGTCAAATTTGATGACAAAGACCTGAAAATGAGAGATATCCATTCAATACATTATTAGTAACTAATGATTTACTTCTTCATGTGTTCCACAAAATATTTGATAATGAACTCCAATATTTTGAAGAATCTCAAGCTAGGGTGACATTGGCAAATCATGCAGAATTGATGTTCAATACCTTTAAAAATGCTCAAGATAATAAAGAAATAAATGATTTCTTGGCTGCTTATTGGGCAATTCCATATGCATTATTAGAAAGTAATGAAGATTTAATAAAAACACTTAATGATAGAGAAATGCATATGTGGGATAATTATGATTATACTAAAGGTGAAACTCCACAAGCTGAGTTCTCTGATGAAGAATTGAAAAAATATCTTGATAAAAGATTTGAATGAATTGTTGCTCAAGTAGCAAGTAAATATCAAGCTCCATTAAAA
>ODAI013735556.1_pt1 | contig 13922 bp, 12 predicted proteins | sample 1539321 | NCBI WGS metagenome assembly ODAI01 (sample SAMN02144231, study PRJEB22623) | gut metagenome | biome: sheep rumen | host: Ovis aries | place: New Zealand
CATGCTTCACAAGTTGCTGGTCACAATGCAAACCCGTTTCGTGAAAGAGGGAGGTATAAAAGAACGTATGTACCAAAGTCGTATAAACTACCGAAACAACCAATGAATCCAACCGTCTCAGAACCATTCGAATAATCGTTGTGAATTGCTTAAAAAGAGGACATTGACACTTACGATAAACACCTTGCCGGTCTTTGCCGGCTGTCATCCACGGGTTGTGAATTGCTTAAAAAGAGGACATTGACACTTACGATAAACACCTCGGGTCGCCGGTAACCTTCCCGGCCAAATGTTGTGAATTGCTTAAAAAGAGGACATTGACACTTACGATAAACACCGTGCCGGCGGGGGTGCCGGTGTGGGTCTGAGTTGTGAATTGCTTAAAAAGAGGACATTGACACTTACGATAAACACCGTCGTTCTCGCTTATGCTTCGCGCCTTTGCGTTGTGAATTGCTTAAAAAGAGGACATTGACACTTACGATAAACACCTCGTCGTCCAGCGGTATCTTATTCACATCAGTTGTGAATTGCTTAAAAAGAGGACATTGACACTTACGATAAACACCAGACCGCGACCATCTGCCCCCGGAGGTGGAGTTGTGAATTGCTTAAAAAGAGGACATTGACACTTACGATAAACACCCAAACGATGGGCAACAACATTCTTATTAGGGTTGTGAATTGCTTAAAAAGAGGACATTGACACTTACGATAAACACCGCATGACTTTGATGAGGCAATTCTTTTACGGTTGTGAATTGCTTAAAAAGAGGACATTGACACTTACGATAAACACCTTTTACCTCAAACTTTGATGGAACAATTAGTTGTGAATTGCTTAAAAAGAGGACATTGACACTTACGATAAACACCGCGTTAAGCAGCATCTTTGGCAGCTGCGCCGTTGTGAATTGCTTAAAAAGAGGACATTGACACTTACGATAAACACCCCATATAACGAGTAACATCAACCAAATAATGTTGTGAATTGCTTAAAAAGAGGACATTGACACTTACGATAAACACCCTCAGCATGTAGTCCATGCCCAGCATGTCCGTTGTGAATTGCTTAAAAAGAGGACATTGACACTTACGATAAACACCTTGCATTTTGGACTCGTTCACACGCATTGCGTTGTGAATTGCTTAAAAAGAGGACATTGACACTTACGATAAACACCGCTATCTGCGTAGGCCGCGCGTCGTTCTTGTTGTGAATTGCTTAAAAAGAGGACATTGACACTTACGATAAACACCACATTCTTATTCGGACGCAACTGTTCAAGAGTTGTGAATTGCTTAAAAAGAGGACATTGACACTTACGATAAACACCACGATGTGAGTATCTGCCTGAATTATAATGTCCCAGAACATGTCAATGAAATAAAAAATCCCGTCCAATTGGGCGGGATTTTTTATTGTGTATGAGTGTTTTTCTTATTCTGACGTCAGAATAGCTCCAGTTGTTGTCCAGGCGCATTGGGCGGGACTTCCTTTTTGCAAATGTAGAGCTCTATGTCCGCAAATTGCTTATCGGTGATGGTTAGACACCCCACTTGGCCATATTGGGGTAGGAGGGATCGGACGCGTTTGAGGTGGACTTCGGCGTTCTCACGACTTGCGCAGTGGCGTACATAAATAGAAAACTGAAACATAGTGAAACCGTCAGCCATGAGATGTTTACGAAAGTCGGCTGCGGCTTTGCGCTCCTTTTTCGTATCGGTAGGGAGGTCGAAGAATACAAGCAACCACATGATGCGGTATTCTGAAAAGCGGTCCATCACATGTCAGGATAGGATATTTTGCGTATTTCGCCAGCAAAACAGCGTGCAAGGGATGCCGTAGTCTGCGAGGCGGCAACCATCAGAGGACTGCGTTGGTTGCTGATGTGTACTTCGAGGGTGGGGATGGAGAGTAGTGAGCGCTTTATGTCAGTGGTGACTTCTGCTGTGCGGGGGTGCTGCTTAATGGTAGCCACCACGAGGCGGTCCACGTAGGGCCGGTAAGGCTCCATAATGTCGTCAGCCAAACAATAAGCGTTATATCGGTTGTGGTGGTGGATGCCGAAGGTGGGGAGTAGTCCACTGCTGACCAGTGCCCGAGCTATGACAGCACGCAGTATGGCATATCCATAGTTGAGAAAGTTGTTTGGATATAGCCCATCGCGTCCGCGGTTGAATCCACCTATGTCAGGGAACATCTGGCTCCAGTAGTAAGCAGCAGCTCGCCCCTCGAGGTTGGTGCTGTCACCGGAACGGACATCTGCAGCCCATTGGAGCATATTCCCATTCTCTGTACCATAAAGTTCATTCAATAGGGCTGCCTGATTGAGGATTTTCTGCTGCACGGTCTGTTGCCATAGCTGTTTGCGTAATGGAACTGAGGCAGATAGTTGGTCTTGGAATCGCTCACTCTGTACGGTGTGCCCTTCTAGCGGGAGCATCAGTCCCACAGGCATGTGGCTATTGTTGCAAGTGATGACAGAGGCGTTGTTGTCTAATAGTGCTGCCATCAGGCCGTGGGTGACTGTTATCTGTGGGTGGTCTAATACTACCATTCCGATGTCCTCAATAGGAATGGTGGTTTGCTTGCTAGGCTCGCCGTTGTGGTCCTCTAGCCGAACTGACAGTTGTCGATTCTTCATGGACAGGTAGGCTGGATTGGAGAAACAGAGTGTCCGTTTAATCATGACTATTGATTGCTTTTGAAGGTGATGTTCCCCAATGGGTCAATCTCAAAATCGGAGTGTTCAATAAGCGCTTTAAAGTTGTTGGATTTCAGAGTTAAGTATGATGCTCGGGAAAGAGGTGTAAAAGATGTCCCTAATTCTGTAGTGCTACATTCAGTTTCTTTTCGGGCTTCCAGATGGTGTCTGAGATAGATTGATGGGGTTCCGACGGCGTTAAACTTGTAAATAACGTAAAGCCTTTTACTAAGTTTGTCGGGATCCATGTCGCGAAGTTCGTCAGGATGGTTGACGTACAATAGAACGCGGAAGCCTTTCTTTATGATGTTTTTAAGTACCATGGTTTTCACACCTTCGTAACAGGCAAATTCGGGTTCGTTGAAAAGGACATCAGAATTCCGTATATGCAGCTGAGCAATTTGATAATAGTTGATAAGTCGAAACACTTGCTGGTGTTTGCCTTTGTATGTTCCCTCGTAATGGAGGCAAAGATAGTTGTCGCTATTCTGTGCGTAATAGTGCTTTTTGTATTCTTTTTTTGATAAATAGGTCTGTTGCTTAATTTTTATGGCAGTGTCTATTTTGAAATAACCGCGACCAGCTTTTGCATAACAACGTACATGTCTGATGGGAGCTATATCGTGTCCGTGCTTATCCTGCTTGATAGGAACTCCATCTTTGTCAAGCAACCAGATATCCCCTTCCAATGCTTTTGAAAAAGAGAGGCTTTCCTCAGTCATGCGCTGTTTGACTTGTGTTTCGATAGAATGACGAACAGATGGGTCTACGATTGAGTCAAAATCCTTCTCTTTTAGGCTTTTCAATGGCTTACGGATCACTGTTCGAAGGTTCTTTTTTCCATCAGATATTGCTCCATAGAAGGTTTCTTGATGTAAACTTCCGCGTATGGAATCACCCTGTAACCATTGTACCTTTTTGTCTTTTTCCCCTAAGCGTCTTCTTTTACGGGCAGGGGTGAGGGTCTGATCCTTTGAGATGTGGTTTATGAGAATGTTGGTCTCGATTGTCTCTACAAGGTTTGAAATATTGCCCAATCGGCAAGATTTTATTTCATCAGACAACTTACTGTAAAGTGATGCTTTTTCCGCATCAGGAGCTTCTTGCACTTGGTAGAATAGTTCAATGATGCGGTCTCTTTTTGCTGCGACGGGAATCATGGTGAGAATTGTGGCATCAACAGCGTGATGGGAATGTTTCGCACGGTCTTTTTTCTCATCGACGCTTTGTACTCCCAATATCTTGCGGAAGTCAGCTGTGATGCGGCCTTTTTGGACATCGACTCTCGTGAAGACCGATTTCAGATAGTGGAATGCGTATTTAGTGATGATTCGTGTGTCTACGAGCTGCCTGTTGCGGAAACTAAGGTCAAGTTCGTCTTTTTGTATTGTGAAGGTTTTGACTTTGGTTTGCCAATAGTCCAATTCTAACTCCCAAAGATGTTTCTGCTGAATGCATTCGTCCTTGCGGTCGACTGTGGTTGCCGTTCGAGCGTTCTTTTTCCACAGTTCTATTTGGCTCTTACAATGCTCCACCTTTTCTTCCCATGGCTTGATTCGTTCTTTGATTTCTTCGTAGTTTGATAATTGTGTCGGGATAAGGTTTCCTTTTACAGCTCGGTTGAAATGAGTTGAGCAGACGGTTCTGTTTGTCAAGGAATCGTTGAACGATATACTGCGTGGGATGGTGTGCTCGATATCCACTGCATTCCCGTCAAATAGTTTTGTTATACTTATGGCATCTCCCGTGTAAAGACAGCGGAATCTCTGTTCTTTCCATAGTTTGTATTTCTGAAGGTCGAGAGCGAATCTCTCAGCCTTCTCCTTTTGGATTCGCGATGCTTTGGCGTATTTGTCAATGTCGGGTTCTTTAAAGTCGCCTGATTCGATCTGCTCGAACAGTAGCCGTCCTTTCTCTATATCGTCATCTGAATAGTTGGGCCTGAAATCCTTTATGATGTTGGTGATAAGGTCATTCTCTTTTTTGCGTTCGTTCTGGTACCTCTCTATTGCCTTGCGCCAGTTAGCATCGTTCATGTCTCGAGCCGTTTCTACCACCACACGAGTGTCTTCGTCTATCATACCGTGTTTTAGTAATTCGTTCACTGCACGCCTTAGTGTGTGTAGGGTACGCATGGCTACGGGATTCTTAATCGAACCTATATTTGGAGTCCCTAATTGATAATAGCTCCTTATGCAACCACCAATATCGCCTGTGGTTGCTTTTGGGTGTGGAAAAAGACTTATTTGGGAGTGGTGGTAAAGGGCATCCCATTTTACTTTGGGCGTTATCTCGGGGAATGTTTGTGAGAGGTATTCTTTAAGAGCATCGCTTTGGTGGGGCAGTTTGTAGTAATCTCGTTTTGTCGATGAGAAGAATTGTTGGTAAAGGCTTTCTACAGTTTCTTGGATGGACTGTTGTTCTTCTAGTTGTAATGTGTTCCAGACTTTCAGTCCGATGGAGTCAATTATGCATCTCAGAACATCCTCTTTGTCTCTGCCATCCAATTTGTAATGATAATCTCTATAGGCCTTTTGGTTTTCAATGGACAGGGATTTATAGTTGGCGATAAGGGTGTTGGTAATGTTGTATTCAGTGCGTAGAGTTGAAGCCTTTGCTGAAATGCGCTTTATCTCTTCGTCGATAGTCTCTTTGCATTCAGTCCACTTCTCTTTGCCGATAATGTCAGGTATCTTGGCGATGGCTACAGCCTCGCTGTATATCATCCCTTCGCGGAGGAATGGGAGAATATTTCGTATTGCTTTCAGACTCAATGGGGCGTAGCCTTCCTGCAAAACGCTCCATAGCCGTTTGATGTTGCCAATCTGTTCTTCGTTTAGACCGATTCTTTCTTTTGCCAAATCTGCAAGTTCTTCGTAATCGTCGCTGTTATAGCACAGGTGCCAGATGTCTTCGTAGTTATATCTGATAGTGTGAACCTCTCCAGTCTTGTAATTGGTGCGGCATTTGTCGGTCTCTATTACTGTGGTACGCCATTCGTTGCCCATTATCTTGCTAAGTCTATTGATGACAGGGCAACCAGCCACAGTAGTATAGTCGGGGTAATTGATGGTATGATTCTTGTAGTTGAAATCGTGTCCAGGGTATTCTTTTGCAATCCAGTTTTTTACCTCTTCGAATTTAAAGGTGGCATTGGCGCGTGTGAATAGTCTCTCGAAAAGCCTGTTGCGCTGCTCGTTGGATAACTTCAGCCATTTGCCATCCTCTTCGAGGCGGAACTTGATATTGTTGATAAAGGTCAAAGCCCTGTACTCCTCATAGTCGGGATGACTTATGGGGCATCGGCGTCTCCCTTTTTCGAGTGTACACTCCCCGACATTCCCTCTTTGTGAGCGCAAGGGGCGACGGTAGAATATGGTCCCTTCTCCTTTCTTGGTGCTGATAAGGCGCGTGTATAGTTCGGGATCTTTTAGGTGTATATTCTGGCGTTTGCATATTACGTCTACTTCTTCACGATATTGTTTCTGAACAGCTTGATATTCACTGTTTCGGACTCGTATGCCATCTCTTTCCAAAAGGGCAAAAGCACATCCTACTGTTTGCAGGTTGTGGCTTCTCATATATTCTTCAAGAACCTTCGATTTTTTTTCTTCCGATTTCTGCATGGCCTCACTTATGTCGATAGTGGAGCTGTCCTCGTCCTCATTAGCCTCTTTCAGCGTTTCGCCTTTGCTACTTTTGAAACCTCGTCGTTGTGCAATGTGGTACATGGCTCGACCAAATTTATATCTGTCGGTTTGGTCATTCCAGTCAATCAGCCTATCTATTAATTCAGCCCTTAACTGATAAGGACTGCTGTATTCGGGTATTCCGTCACAGTTGAAGTCCAGACGAACCCATTGCTCGAATTTGATGGCATTAATTGGGTATTGCCTTTTCAAGCCTTTGGATTTGTCGTATCTGCTCCATTGGTCAAGCTCTTCATTAGTAAGGGGGCAGCAACCATATTCGATAAGTAGTCTTAATGTAGCCCAAATTCTGTATTTGCGCGATTGGTATAGTCGGCGAATGGAGCGGTATCGGGTTCTTTCGGAGGCGTATGAGAATTCTCCTTTGTCTCCATTCCCCACTCCTGATTTGAATATTATGGAGGTGTAATATTCTAGTTGGTCTGTAATATTTTCCCCATTGTCAGTGTCTCTGACGGCCAATCCTATTGAGTTGGTTCCAAGGTCTATACCTAATATTTTTCCTGCCATAGTATTTTTTTTGTTGCTGTTTCAGATTTTGTTTGTATCTTTGCAATGCTTTTTAAGCTTTTCACAATAAGGCTATAAGCCGAAGATTTCTCGGGAGTTGCGCGTTTGCGTGCTCCCATTTTTATATAATAGATTGCTCTGTTTTTGCAATATTAGGGAGTTTTTTGAAAATGCAAAGATACAACTTTTTTCTGAATAATGTGCTGGGTGAAGGTGTTAAATGTTAATCGTGACTTGCTCTTTTTTATTTATAATAAAGCAAGCCCGGAACTGCATAGGCAGTTCCGGGCTTGCTGTTGCTTGATGTGTTGGCGGCTTGCGCCAACAGGGTTGGGCAGGGCTGATTAGAGCACTACGCGGTGGGTGAGCATGATGTAGCCCACGCGGCGGTGCACGTTTTTCAACGAGCCGTCGGCATAGGCGGTGTTGAAGAAGTTGTGCAGGGGCATGGAGAACATGAGCATGGTTTTGTGGCGGCCTTTGGCCACGGTGCGGCTCAGGGCGAAGTCGAGGCCCCAACCGCTCTGCAGCATCTCTATGTTGCGGGCTTCCCAGGTGCCGCCGCAGCCTACCACTTTGTCGTAGAACACGCCGGCCTCAAGGGCGTGTTCTTTGCCGCCCAGCACCAGTCCAGCACGCGGCTGGAAATAGAACCCGCGCAGGCTCTCGTCGTTCGGCATGAAGCATATCTCTTGGCTCTTGAAATAGGCACCGGCATAGATTCCGATGCTCACGGGTTTCCACGACATGTCCAAGCCGATACCATAGTCGCCGATCCGTTTGAACGGGTTGCTGAATGCACGGTGGTAAGGTCCGTAGATGTCGTGCATCGGTGCCTCAAAGCCGGCTTTTGCCATGCCTATCGGGAACACCAGGTCGGAACTGGGCAGGATGGACTCTACAATCAACGAATCGGTGGAGTTGCCGTCGAAGGCAAAGTGGACAACCGCACTGTGGGCCAGATTGTACAAAAGCATGGTCCAATAGTTGGTCGACCATGTGCGTGTGTTGAATGTGAATTGTTGTCTCGTTGTCTGCGCCGAAGCACCTGCTGTCAGCAGAACTGTCATGATTACAATTAATAAGGTCTTTTTCATCTTCTGTTAGTTTAATGTATTGACAATGCAAAATTAATACTTTTTTTCGAAAAACAAGGTATTTATTAAAATGGGCATGCGAATATTTACTTTCTCAACATACGCAAATTGAACAAATCCAAATTGATATCCCTTACTGCCTATTTGGATTGTGCAAGTCTATACCAATTGTTCGGGGATGCGGGATTGTTGTCGAAGACAAGATAGGTCACAGCATCGCGTGCGATGTTGTAGAGCAGGGTGGACCAATAGTTGGATGACCATGCACGGGTGTTGATGGTGAACTGACTTTTGGTTGGTTTTTTTGTTTCTTGGGCAGAGGCTCCAGTGGCCATGATAACTGCCATTGCGACAATAAATAATGATTTTTTCATAGTAAAATGATTAATTTGATTTCGTTTGGCAAACGATACGAAGAAAAATTGGGATTTGAATTATGAAAATAGAAATTTAAAAAAAAAATCGTATCTTTGCAACCCGAAAAAAGATTAAGTTATGGTTACTTTTCTTATTGCAATAGTGCTTTTAGTGCTTGGTTATTTGGTGTATTCCAAGATTATCGAGCGAATTTTGGTGGTGGATCCGAAGCGGGCCACTCCTGCAGTGGCGCACCCCGACGGTGTGGACTATGTGCCGATGAAGCCGTGGCGCATCTACCTTATCCAGTTTTTGAACATTGCCGGTGTCGGTCCCATCTGCGGAGCCATTATGGGTGCCCAGTTCGGCTCGGCCTCTTTTCTGTGGATAGTCTTCGGCAGCATCTTTGCGGGTGCTGTCCATGACTTTATCGCAGGGTTTATCTCCATCCGCCGCGACGGAGCTTCCCTGCCCGAAATCCACGGTGCCTACCTCGGCAACGGCCCCAAGCAGTTCATGCGCTTCTTCACGGTGTTCCTGATGATTCTTGTCGGAGCCGTCTTTGTCAATACACCGGCTGTGCTTCTCAACAGCAACTTCACCCCCGACTGGAACATCTTCCTTTGGGTGGGTATCATCTTTGCCTATTATCTCATCGCCACGCTGTTGCCCATCGACAAGCTTATCGGCAAAATCTATCCCATCTTCGGATTCCTGCTGCTCGGCATGGCCGTGGCCATCCTCATTGCCTTCGTCGTATACCATCCGCCGCTGCCCGAGCTTTGGGACGGCCTCCAGAACCAGCATCCCGATGCTGCCCACAACCCCATCTTCCCCATGATGTTCATCAGCATCGCCTGCGGTGCCATCAGCGGTTTCCATGCCACCCAGTCGCCTCTTATGGCGCGCTGCATGACCAACGAGCGTCAGGCGCGCCCCGTTTTCTACGGTGCCATGATTACCGAAGGCGTGGTAGCCCTCATCTGGGCCGCTGCCGCCACGGTCTTTTACCACGACCCCCAGCTGCAGCAACTCACCGTCAATCCTGAGACCGGTGCCACCTTGGGCGGCAACGCCATGGTGGGCGTCATCGCCAATACATGGTTCCCCAAGGTCATCGCTGTCATCTGTGTGTTGGGCGTCATCTCCGCCGCCATCACCAGCGGCGACACCGCCTTGCGTTCCGCACGTCTAATCGTGGCCGACTTCCTCCACTTCGACCAGAAACCTATTAAAAACCGTCTGCTCGTCGCGCTGCCCATCTTTGCCATCACTGCCGCTGTGCTGGTCTACTCCCTTATCGACGCGAAAGGCTTCGACGTCATCTGGCGCTACTTTGCCTGGAGCAACCAGGTGCTTGCCACTGTCACCCTATGGACCATCACCGTCTATCTCTTCCTCAAGCGCAAGCCCTACATCCTCACCCTTCTTCCTGCCATGTTCATGACCATGGTCACAGGCTGCTTCCTGTTCGTTGCCGAGAAAGAGGGTCTGGGGGCCGTCATCCCCCGCTGGCTCGGCTACACCATCGGCGCCGCCATCACCCTGGCAGTCACGGCCTTGTTTGCCTGGTGGGCTCACCGACACAACTCTTCCGAGAACGAAAAATAAAGTCTGAACAAAGCCAATCCGGTTCGACAGTAAAATGCATTTTATAGAACGACTACAATTTTTTTGAACATACTCCGTTATGATTCTAGAAAAAAAGCAAATGATAAACAACGGTTGGATAACGCCATGATGATAAAAAAATAGAATAATTATTAAACACATCTAATTTAATAATTTAGTTGATATGTCAACATTATATTCTATAGGACACGGGAATAAAACCTTTGATGAGTTTGTGAAAGAGCTGCAGTCTTTTGATATCCAATTTTTAATAGACGTGAGATCAAGACCATACTCAAAGTGGAATCCATTATTTAATCAAGATATGTTAAAATATCTTTTGAAAGAGAGTGGCTTTACATACGTTTATATGGGAGATACTATTGGAGGAATGCCAAGCGATGTGTCATGCTATACAGATGGACACATTGATTATGCAAAGGTAAAAGAAAAAGAATTCTTCAAGAAGGGATTCATGAGATTGCTGACAGCTGCGGAAAAAGAGTTACGAGTGGCAATTATGTGCAGTGAATCAGAACCCGAAAAATGTCATCGGAGTAAACTAATTGGACAGGAATTGTTGAAATTTGGAATATCTTTAAACCATATTGTGGGCGTTGAAAAAATACAATCACAAGAAACGGTTATGGCTATTCTTACAAAAGGACTTGGTACAATGACCTTGTTTGGAGAAGAAACATTTGTATCACGAAAAGTTTATATGTAATGAAAGTATATACAATTGGAGTATATGGCTCCACCGAACAACAATTCTTTGGCAAGTTGACAGAAAACATAATAGACACTTTCTGTGATATTCGTCAACGTCGAGGAGTAAGAGGAAGTGAGTATGCATTTGTGAATAGCAACTATCTACAAAGGAAGCTCGCTGAAATGGATATCAAGTACGGCCATATTATTGAGTTGGCTCCGACATCTGAGATAAGAGAGAAGCAGAAGGCTGTAGACATGATAAATGGGGAGCGCAAACGCGATAGAACACAATTAGGACAAACTTTTGTTCAAGAATACAAGAAGCACATAGAAAACTATGACTTTGACGCTCTCATTTCGTATTTAGATGAAATTGGAGCAAACCGTGTTGTATTCTTCTGTGTCGAACAATTTGCAAGTGCGTGCCATCGTTCCATTGTAGCTGAGGAATTGCATAAGAGATTCAATTTTGACGTAGTACATTTGTAATATGAGCGAAGTTCTAATTGTATCTAAAACACGCATGGCCAACGATAAAGTTTGCGTTGGGGGCGTAGATGTTGAACGGAAAAGGTCTGTTCGGTTGATGAATGAGAATGGATACCATGAATCACAAAAAGAATGTCCCTATAACATCTATGATGTATGGGAAGTGGACTACATTTGCTCGAATCAACGTCCTGCACCACATTTCGAAGACGTCAATGTAATTAGCAGAGTTAAGAAGGGAGAATTAATGATTGGACAAAGGCAGGTGGACAAACTTGCTCAGCTGCTGATACAATCCAATATTCCTTTATTCAATGGTGGGCTTCTTTCTGTATTTGATGGAAAACTAAAATCTACGCAATACGGAACATTGTTCATAAACGAAGAAGATATTCCTTCATACAGCACTTGTTTCTGGGTTTGTGACCGGGATGTCCATCGAAGCGATTTCCATGGGAAACAACGATACAACTACAACGATGGTTCAAGACGATGGGGATATAACATCTCATACGTTGGCCTAACTGATGCTGTTGATGTTATTCCGCAAGGTTCACTTATACGCTTGTCCCTGGCTCATTGGTGGTCACCTGACGATTCAGAGGATGAAGAACGCTGCTATTTACAACTTTCGGGGTATTTTGATTGATTATGAAACCTAAAAATAGAGTATATTGTAGTGCTTGTGGAAGGAGCAAAATGCTTTTTGAAACAGAAAAGAAAGCTCTTCTTTTCATTAAGTTTAATGCAGACGAAATATCAGAAGAGCATGAGGTAACACCAACGAGAGCATACTATTGTGAGTCATGTATGGGCTGGCATGTTACTCATATAAAAGATGGTACTCAAATAGAGCAACGCTTGGAAGAGAGTAAAGCAAAACAAGAGGAGATTGAAAAATGGAGAGCTGAACAAAAGCAAAAGGTTAAAACTCAATTAGAAGAGAAAAGAAAAGAGTTAAAACCACAATATCAAGCACACAACGATAATGTTTACAAATTATCTATAGAACTTTTTGAGCGAGCAAAAAGTCAGTACCAGGAAGGTTTGATAAAAGAAGCAAGAGATAGTTTAAACAAAGCTTTTAAGACCAGTTTGGATATAAAAACATTTGATGGAGGGAAAGGTGGAGTTCGCTTTAAGAATTTAAGAAGGGAGATTAGTAAATTACTTGCACTATATAAATATTAAATAAGTGAAGTCCAGCTCCTTCAATATAATATTTATATCAATGAAAGTAGTTGCCATGGCTGCAGCACAATTTTTTATTACTTTATTCGTTAATTGTAGGAAAAAAGTTGTATCTTTGCATTGCATTTTATATCGTAAATAATAACATAAGATGAAGAAATACATTGTTTTATCGTTGGTATTGCTGGTCGCTGGCAGTGCTTTTGCCGGTAATAAACCCCGCAAATCGTCCCGTCAGGAGATGGGCATCAACGGAAATGCCGTCTATGTGATAGAATACACCTACGACATCCACGGTGGCCGCAACGGTGGCCGTCAGCTCGTCTGTATCGATTCCATCACTTTCGACAAACGCGGCAATTTCCAGGACAAATACCGCACCAAGGACGGCGAATACACCTGGTATTCCTATTACTTCGACGTCCACGGCTATGCCTTGGGTTGGAACGAGTACAACCGCGCCAAGGAGCTCACCGGCCGCACCGCCTATCTCAACGATAAGAACGGCAACCGCATTGAGCGCACCGTCTTTATGGGCGACCACATGACCAAGAAAGAGACCTCGCGCTATGAGAACAACCGCCTTGTCGAAGAGCAGAGCTTTGCCCCCGACGGCACCATGACCGAGAAGCGCGTCTACAAATACGACGACGCCGGCAACAACACCGAGATGGAATTCTACGACCGCGACGGCGAGCTGATGCAGCGTTACCTCTACAAGTACGACAGCCACGGCAATCGCATCGAGTGGCGTTTCTATGATGCCGACGATTTCCTCGTGGCCCTCACCACCTATTACTACGACGACCACGACAACCTCATCGAGCTCTCCTCTTTCAACTACGACGAGCACCTCAACTGGAAGCACAGCTACGTCTTCGAGTACGACGAGGACGACAACTGGGTGCGCCAGACCATCTATCGCAACAACGTGGCTTACCAAGTCATCGAACGCGAGATAGCCTTCCCCGTCTATTGATAGGCTGTCGCATCGCGGCATATCAGTTACAACGTCATCGGAGCGCGACTTCGATGACGTTTTTTTTGTCACACTAACGTCGTTCAATATCCGCTCGATCAAGGATCGTTACAGGCTCGTTATCCGTCACTATAACGGAAAACGAACCTGTAACGTAGCATGAAGAATCCAAGATTGAACGAAGGAACAGCGTTGCGCTGAGAATTGCAAAAGATTTTTAATAATAGTTAATTCCCGAATCGCTTGTGGTGGTGTAGTTTATTTTTTGTACCTTTGTACCTCGCCCATGGTATGGGTTGAACAAGTAATTAACTGTTATATAGTATTTTATAGGCATTTATTGTTGCATTAGAATCGTTATGAAAAGTAGAGTAGGAGCCATTTTGGCACTCTTTGTGGGATTATTGATTTCGTTGCCCGCAGGGGCTCAGACCACCACATCGTCTATTGTGGGCACTGTAAGCGACGAGAACGGTCCGTTGGCCGATGCCATCGTCACTGCGGTATATGTGCCCACGGGGATGCAGTACCACGGTTTCACCAATGCCAAGGGCAG
>ODAI013268854.1_pt1 | contig 13920 bp, 11 predicted proteins | sample 1539321 | NCBI WGS metagenome assembly ODAI01 (sample SAMN02144231, study PRJEB22623) | gut metagenome | biome: sheep rumen | host: Ovis aries | place: New Zealand
AGACGCCGCCGCAGGACGGAGTAATAAACCTAACAGAACAGACAGCGCTCGGTATGCGGAAAAGTCCGTATGCCGGGCGCTTCTTATGACGAAACACGATATGAACAGGGAATCTTCATAGCCAGCTGGTTTTGGGGAGAAAACGCCACAGAATTGAAGGGGACAATCGATTTTTATTGTACAGAAAAGTTGATGTTGCTATAATTGGAAGCAAGAAGAGAAGAGTAGTATATTTTGAATCTGCAATATCGCAACAAACAATATAAACCTTCTTTGTATACCGTTTCAATTCCTGCAATGACTTCGTTTTCAGTGTTGAGGCCGTCGGCACCAAATGAGAACCATCTTTCGAATGGTGTATTGTCGCTTTATCGGTGATCGTTTTATGCCCATGAATTGGTTTGACGTTTACTCCGACAAGCTGATCTCATTGCGCGAACTGACTGCGGTAGAGGCTGGCGTAGAAGCCGTTTTTGGAAAGGAGCGCTTCGTGGCTGCCCTGCTCCACAATGTGCCCGTCCCGCATGACGAGGATCACGTCTGCGGAGCGGATCGTGGAGAGCCGGTGAGCGACGATAAAGCTCGTGCGCCCTTCGGTGAGCTTCGCAAAAGCCTGCTGGATGCGCATCTCCGTGCGGGTGTCGATGGAGCTCGTCGCCTCGTCCAGAATCAGCATGGGCGGCAGGCAGAGCATGACGCGCGCGATACAGAGGAGCTGCTTCTGCCCCTGAGAGAGCTGGCCGCCCGTCTCGGAGATGACGGTGTCATAGCCCTCCGGGAGACGGCGTATGAAGCTGTCGGCGTGCGCGGCCTTGGCGGCGGAGCGGATCTCTTCGTCCGTGGCCTCCGGCCGCCCCATGGCGATGTTTTCGTGGATGGTGCCGGAGGCGAGCCATGTCTCCTGCAGCACCATGCCGATGGAGTGCCGGAGCGCGCTTCGGGTCATCTGCCGGGTCTCCGTGCCGTCCATGCGGATTTCCCCGGCGTCTGCGTCATAGAAGCGCATCAGCAGATTGATGAGGGTCGTCTTGCCGCAGCCCGTGGGGCCGACGATGGCGACGTGCTGTCCCGGCGATACGTCCAGCGAGAAGTGCTCGATGAGCCGCTGCTCCGGCGTATAGGAGAAGGAGACGTCCCGCAGGGCGACTTCGCCCCGCAGCGCTTCCGGAGCCGCGGCGTCCGCGGGATCGGGTGTCTGCTCCGGCTCGTCGATGAGCTCGAAGAGGCGCTGAGCGCAGGCCAGGGCGTTCTGCAGTTCGGTGATGACGCCGGTGATCTCGTTAAAGGGCTTCGTGTATTGATTGGCGTAGGAGAGGAAGCTCGCGAGGCCGCCCACCGTCAGCGCGCCGCCGACCACGGCAAACGCGCCTGTCAGGGCGACGGCGGCATAGACCAGCGAGTTCACGAAGCGGGTGCAGGGGTTGGTGAGGGAGGAGAAGAAGACCGCCCGCAGGGAGCAGGCCTGCAGCCGCCCGTTCACCTCGTCGAAGGCGGCGAGCATGCTGCCCTCCCTGGAGAACGCCTGCACGAGCTTTTGCCCGCTGATGGCTTCGTCGATGAGCGCGGTCTCCTCGCCGCGCACCTGGCTCATGATCCGCGTCATCTTGTAGGTGCGGCTGGAGATGAAGTTGGCCATCAGCAGGGAGAGGGGCGTCAGCACGACCACCACCAGCGCGATGGGCGCGGAGAGGCGGATCATGAAGAACAGCGTGCCGAGGATGGTGGTGATGCCCGTGAAGAGCTGTGTGAACCCCATGAGCAGGCCGTCCGCAAAGGTGTCCGCGTCCGCCACCAGGCGGCTCACGGTGTCCCCGGAGGGATGCGCGTCCAGGTACGACAGCGGCAGACGCTGGATGTGATGGAAGGCGTCGCTGCGGATCGTCCGCACGACGCTGTAGGTCACGCGGTTGTTGGCCAGGTTCTGGATCCACTGGCAGACGCCCGCCAGCGCCGCGCAGAGGCCAATGGCAAACAGGAAGGGGGACAGCGCGTCGAAGCGCACGAGCCCCTCGCCGGCGATGCAGTCGATGGCGCGGCCCGCCAGCACGGGGATGTACAGCGACAGCAGGCTGGAGGCGACGGAGAGCAGCAGAGAAAGGGTGACCAGGGGGAGATGCGGCCGGACGTAGCGCAGCACGCGGAGCAGGGTTTTCACGCGGTCCGGAGACGAAGCGGATTTAGCCATGATGTTCCTCCTCTCCGCCGAACTGGCTCTCGTGGATTTCCCGGTAGACGGGGCAGGATGCAAGCAGCTCCTCGTGCGTGCCGCAGCCGATGAGCCTGCCGTCGTCCAGCACGAGGATGCGGTCCGCGAAGCGGACGGACGCCGTGCGCTGGGAGACGATGAAGGTGGTGGGAGCGTCCGGCAGGGCGCGGATGGCGCGCCGCAGGGCGGCGTCCGTGGCGTAATCCAGCGCGGAGGCGCTGTCGTCGAGGATCAGGATTTCAGGATGCCGCACCAGGGCCCGGGCGATGGTGAGCCGCTGCCGTTGACCGCCGGAGAAGTTCCGGCCGCCCTGCTCAACAGGTTCGTCCAGCCCCTTCGCCTTGCCGCGGATGACGTCTTCCGCCTGGGCGCTGCAGATGGCGCGCATGAGCGCTTCGTCGTCAGCGCCATCGTTGCCCCAGAGGAGATTGGAGCGGATCGTCCCGGAGAAGAGCAGCGCGTGCTGCGGCACGACGCCGATGCGCCGGCGCAGATCTGCCATGGCGAAGCGCTGCACGTTCAGGCCGTCCACCAGGACTTCGCCCGCGCTCGCGTCGTAGAACCGCGGGATGAGGTTCACCAGGGTGGATTTGCCGCTGCCCGTGCCGCCGATGATCCCGATGGTTTCTCCCGGCGCGGCGGTGAAGGAGATGCCCTCCAGAGCGTCCGCGCCCGCTTCCGGGTAGCGCATGGAGACGTTCCGGAATTCCACGCTGCCCTTGTGTGCTTCAGGTCGTTCCTGCCCGTCCTGCTGGCGGGAATGGACGGCCAGCACGGCTGCGATGCGGTCGCCGCAGGCGGCGGCCTTGGTCAGCAGGATGATGAGGTTGGCCATCTTGATGAGCTCCACGAGGATCTGGCCCATGTAGTTGTAGAGCGCGACCACCTGCCCCTGCGTGAGGGTGCCGGCGTTGACCCGCAGCGCGCCGGAGCGCAGCAGCAGGAGGATGGCCAGGTTGATCACCACCGAGGTCACGGGGTTGAGGGACGCGGAGATGCGCCCGGCTGCGAGCTGCATGGCTTCCAGGCGGCGGCTTCGGACGTCGAAGCGCTCCTTCTCTGCCTCCTCTTTGCCGAAAGCGCGGAGGACGCGGACACCCGTCAGGTTTTCACGCGCAGCGAGGGTGACGCTGTCCAGCTGCTGCTGAACGCCACGGTACATGGGGATGGTCGTGAGGATGATGGCGAAGACGATGACCAGCAGCACCGCGATGACGCCTACGAAGATGAGCGCGCACCGCGCGTCGATGGTGAAGGCCATCACCATGGCGCCGAAGACCACGAAGGGGCTGCGCAGCAGCAGGCGCAGGCCCATGTTAACGCCGCTCTGCACCTGGTTCACGTCCGAAGTCATGCGGGTGATCAGGGTGGAGACGCCCTGCGTGTCCAGGTCGGCATAGGACAGGGACTGCAGGTGCTCCATGAGCGCGTGGCGGAGCTTCGTGGAGAAGCCCACCGCCGCACGCGCGGAGAAGAACTGCGCGGCGACGGAGGCAGAGAGCCCTACCGCCGCCAGCAGGCAGAGCAGGAGCACCATCCATACGATATGTCCCCTGTCCCCGGCGGGGATGCCGCGGTCGATGATGGAGGCGACCACGAGGGGCACGGCCAGATCGAAGGCGGCTTCCAGCATCTTAAAGAGAGGAGCCAGGACGCAGTCGCGCCTGTACTCCCGAAGATAGACGAAGAGCTTTTTCAAGTGAAAATCTTCCTTCCGCAGTCAACATGCTGAGCGGGGAGCAGAATGCCGCCCCGCCTTTGGCAAAAGCCAGTCTACACGATTGGCAGGGGGAAGTCAATGCCGGAGACGGCGGGGAAAAAGAGGAGCTGTTTTTCCCGGATTCACCCCGTCCCGCCCGGTTTTATGGTATACTGATAGGGTTGAAAGAAACGACAGGAGGATGATTTCAATGGCTTTTGCATACGATGTTCCCTTTCAGGTTGATCTCACCGGGCGCAGGGCGCTGGTGACCGGCGGCAACGGCGGCATTGGCGGCACGTTCTGCCGGGCGCTGGCCGCCTGCGGCTGCGAGGTGTTTGTCCTCGGCAGGAACGAGGAGAAGAGCCGCGCGGTGGTGGACGAGATCAACGCGGGCGGCGGCATCGCGCATGTGGTGACGGCGGACGTGACAAACGAGGCGTCCATGCGCGGGGTTTACGAGGACATCAAGGCGCGCTGCGGCGGGCTGAATATCCTCGTCAATGCGGCGGGCGGCAACGTGAGTGCGGCCACCGTGCCGCAGGAGCAGCTGGCGGACGGCGGAGACGGCACATTTTTTGACGTGCTGCCCGACAATATCCAGCGGGAGCTGGACCTGAACCTGCGGGGCACCTGGCTGCCCTGCCAGATCCTGGCGCCGCTGCTCATGGGGCAGCCGGGCGCATGCATCATCAACATCTCTTCCATGAGCGCGCTGACGCCGCTCACGAAGATTCCGGGTTATTCCGCCGCGAAGTCGGGCGTATCCAGCTTTACGCAGTGGCTGGCGACGTATCTCGCACGCTCCGGCATCCGCGTGAACGCGATTGCCCCCGGATTCTTTGCCACGGAGCAGAACCACTCGCTGCAGTTCAATCCGGACGGCACGCCGAAGCCGCGCCTGCAGAAGATCGTCGCGGGCACACCGATGCGCCGCCTGGGCGAGCTGCCGGAGCTGGTGGGCGCGATGCTCTTCCTGGCGGACGAACGGGCCGCGGGCTTCGTGACGGGCATCGTCCTGCCGGTGGACGGCGGCTACTCCGCATACTCCGGAGTCTGATCTATGGCTTACGAGAGCATATACGGGGAGTTTCTTCCGTGCCTGGAGTCCATCGCGGAAGCGTTCACCGAGACGGTGGAGGCGATTGGCGAGGAGGAGCGGGCGCGCACGGGGCACGCGGTGGTGGAACACGTGAGCATGCGCGTCAAGGAAGAGAAGAGCATGCGGGACAAGCTGGCCCGCGAAGGGCTGGAGGCGACGACGGAAAACGCCCTGCGCGCCATCCACGACGCCATCGGCGTGCGCATCGTGACCCGGTTTATCAACGACATTGCGCTGATCGCGGCGCGTCTGCGGGCGCTGCCCCAGGTGCGGGTCGTCCGGGAAAAGGACTATGTCAGGGACGCCAAGCCCAACGGCTACCGCAGCTACCACATGATCCTGGAGGTGACCTCGCCCTGCCGGGATGTGCTGGGGCGGGAGCCCGGCGGCTGGTACGTGGAGGTCCAGCTGCGGACCATCGCCATGGACACCTGGGCCAGCCTGGAGCACGAGCTCAAGTACAAGCAAAACGTGGGAAACAGCCGGATTGTGGACGCGGAACTGAAGCGCGTCGCGGACGAGCTGGCTTCCTGCGACATCTCCATGCAGACCCTGCGCAACCTGATCCGCGCGGGGCAGGAGACGGAAGGGCCGGATGGCCCGGAAACGGAGGAATGACGGATGCGGCTGCTTTTGGCCGAAGATGAAGCGGATCTGTCCCGCGTGCTGCAGGCGGCGCTGAAGCTGCAGGGCTACGAGGTGGACGCGGTCTACGACGGCGAGGCCGCCGTGACGCTGGCGCGGCAGAACGCCTACGACTGCATGGTGTTCGACATCATGATGCCGAAGCTGGACGGGCTGGGGGCCCTGCGCCAGATCAGGGCGAAGGGGCTCGTGACACCCGTCCTGCTGCTGACGGCGAAGGCCGAGCTGGACGACCGCGTGACCGGCCTGGACGCCGGGGCGGACGATTACCTCACCAAACCGTTCGCCATCAAGGAGCTGCTGGCGCGGATTCGCTCCATCACGAGAAGAAAGACGGGATACACCTCGACGCGGCTCACCGTGGGCAGCGTGACGCTGGACGTGGAGCAGCAGGAGCTCTCCTGCCGCAACGACATCCGCCTCTCCCACAAGGAGACGAAGCTCATGGAGCTCTTCATGCGCAACGAAGGGAAGGAGCTGAGCAGCGCGGAGGTGCTGCGCAGCGTATGGGCGGAGGAGAAGGAAGAAGACCCCGCTGTCTGCTGGATGTATGTCTGCTACCTCCGGGAGAAGCTGGTCAGCGTCGGCGCAGACCTTGCGATTGAAGGGCAGCAGGGAGGCGTGTTCCGCCTCGTGCAGGGGGCGCGGGTATGATCCGGAAGCTTCAGCGACAGTTTGTTCTGGTGGCCGCCGGAGCGGTCACGATCCTGCTGATCGCGCTGCTGGGCGTGCTCAATTTCTATAACTTCCGGACGATGCGCAACGCGGTGTACGCGAGAGCCCGCCTCCTGGCGGAACAGGGCGGCGAGCTGGATGAGATCCCGGACGAGACGCAGCTGGCGGACGAGCAGGCGGAGCTCACTGTGGAGTCGCCCTATCAGATGCGCTATTTCAGCGTACATACGGACGCGTCGGGCGTCATCCGCAGCATCAACCTTTCCCATATCGCGGCCATCGACCGTGCCCAGGCGGCCAGGTGGACCAAGCATGTTCAGGGTCTGCGGCACAGGGACGGCCTGCTGCTGCGGGGCATGCTGGTGTATGCCTACAGCCAGAAAAAGCTGGAGGACGGCAGCGCGGTCATCGTCTTTCTGGACTGCACGGCGGAAATCCGCACCAGCCGGCTGCTTCTCAGACATTCCATCGAGTTCGGTCTCCTGACGCTGCTGGCCTTTACGCTGATCATCACGCTGCTGTCCAAGCGCGTCGTCGATCCCTTTATCCGCTCCATGGAAAGCCAGGAGCAGTTCATCACCAACGCGGGGCACGAGCTGAAGACGCCCCTCTCCATCATCGCGGCGGACGCGGAATTCCTGGAGATGATGGGCGGCGAGTCGGAGTGGACGGCGAGCATCCGCACGCAGGTGGCGCGGATGACGACGCTGGTGAACCGGCTGATCCGTCTGGCGAAGCTGGCGGAGCGGAAAGAAGTAGAGCTGATGGAGATGGATCTCTCCGTCATCGTGCGGGATACGGTGGAAGCCTTCCGCCCGCTGGCGGACCGCCAGCAGAAGAGCCTGTCCGTGAGCGCGGAAGAGGGCGTCCGGGGGATGGTGACCAAGGACGGTTTTACCGAGCTGGTTTCGATCCTCGTGGACAATGCCGTGAAGTACTGCGACGAAGGCGGAGAGGTGGGCGTGCAGCTCACGAAAAAGGGCAGGGGCCGCGGATGCACCCTGCGCGTCTCCAATCCGTACGCGGCGGGGGCGGGCATGAACATGAGCCGCTTCTTCGACCGGTTCTATCGGGCGGATCAGTCGCACAGCAGCGAAAAGGCCGGTTACGGTATCGGCCTCTCCATGGCGGAGGGGCTGGTGAAGGAATTCCGGGGCCGGATTGCCGCGGAATACAAAAACGGCGCGATCCACTTCGTCGTGACGCTGCCGTAAAGAATCATAAAACGACGGCCCTTGTCCGCGATGGACAGGGGCCGCTGCGTTATGCCCGTTCCGGGCTGCTTTCCAGAATGCGCAGGGTGGAGGAAATGTGACGGGCGAGGGCGGCGCGCAGGCCGTCCGTGTCGCTGGCCAGCGCCGCATCCACGATGTCCGTGTGCTCAGAAATGACCTGACGCAGGGTGGCGGGCGTGTGCTTTTCAAAGCTCGTGAACATGCCCGCGTGAGTGTTCAGGGTGCGGTAGAGGCCGATGATCTCCGGATTGTGGCAGGCGCTGACGAGCGCGGAATGCAGCAGGCCGTCCCGCTCATGCGCGCGCCCGAAGTTTTCCTTCGTGTACTTGCGGATGCAGTGCTCATAGTCCTCGTTGGACTGCATCAGCAGCGCCTGGAGACTTTTGGCGAAGCCGCTGTCCGAGCGGCAGCGCATCACGGCGTCCCGCGCGCTGAACTGCTCGATCATGAGCCGGGCTTCCAGAACGTTTTTCATATCCTCAAAGCTGAAGCTCCGCACGCGCATGCCGCATTTGGGCGTTGCGACGACCAGACCCGTAGCCGCCAGCTGGTTGAGCGCCTGCTTGACGGGCGTCTCGCTGGTGTTGAAGGCCTCGCAGAGCTGCCGCACGGGGAGCCTGTCGCCTGCCTTGTATTCCCGGTTCTGGATCTTGATCTTCAGCTGTTCCGCGATGACGTCAGCGAGGAGGTTTGTCTCGCGCGCTTCGTTTGACATCGTTCTGCTCCCCGATCAGGCTTCCACGGCAAAGGCGGAAACCTTGTCCCAATCCAGTTCGATGCCGAGGCCGTCGCCCTGCGGCACCAGGAAGTTCATGTGTTCGTCCGCCTCGAAGGGCTGTTTGGTGAGACCGGTCTTGAGCGGGTTCGGGTTTTCCTCCGATTCGATGCGCTCTGTGTTGGACATGGCCGCGGCGGCGTGCAGGCTTGCGGCGAAGAGCACGGCGGAACCGAAGCAGTGCAGCGAGATCTTCCGGCCGGAAGCCTTGGCGGCTGCGCCGATCTTGACAGTTTCGGAAATGCCGCCCACCCAGCCCGCGTCGGGCTGCGCAATGTCCAGCGCGTCCATGCGCATCATAGCGGAGAAGGTGGACGCGCCCTGCTGGGTTTCGCACCCGATGATCTGCAGCTGCGGCAGCTCGCGGGAGATGCGCTGGTAGCCTTCCAGGTCCTCGAAGGGAATCGGCTCTTCCAGCCATTCGACGCCCAGGCGGGCCAGCTCGCGGCCGCGGGTGAGGGCAAGCCAGGAATCCCAGGAGGCGTTGGTGTCCACGATGAGCAGGCCGTCTCCGAGGAGCTCCTTGGCGGCGGCTACGCGGCGGAAGTCTTCTTCCGGCGTAACGGCGCACTGCTGGTTGGCCATATAGGCGAGGGGCGCGCCGGGACGGTCCAGCGTCCGCCCGATTTTGATCTTCGCGTCGCGGTAGCCGCGGGCGAGATAGCCTTCGATCTCGCGGCGCAGACCGTCCAGATCCTTGCCCGGCGCGTAGAAGCCGCCGCTGGCATAGGAGGGCACGCGGTCCGAATAGGCGCCCAGAAGGCGGGAAATCGGCTGATGGCAGGCCTTGCCGAGGATGTCCCAGAGGGCGATGTCCACGCCGCTGATCACGGCCATCGTCATGCTGCGGCGGCCGTTGGCGATGGTCCGCCAGTACAGGGTGTTCCAGAGACGCTCGATCTCCGTCGGGTCCTCGCCGACGAGGGAGGGGGCGATCTGCAGGTCCAGGACGGCCTTCATGGCGGAGAGAGGCGCGCCGAAGCTGAAGGCTTCCCCGATGCCGAAGAAGCCCGCGTCCGTCTCGATGCGCACGAGCATCGCCTGCCGCGCGGCGGACGTGGTGAGCGCGTCGCTGATCGGAGAACAGGGAACGCGCAGGAGAATGCCGGTGACTGAAGTGATTTTCATGTTATCCCACCTGTCAAACGGTTTTAATGAGGCTCAGACGCTCATGCCCAGCGCCGTCGGCAGCCAGAGGCTGAGGCCGGGGATGAAGGTGACCAGCAGCAGCGCGATGAGCAGCGCGCAGAGCCAAGGCAGCAGCGCCTTGGAGAATCGGCCGATGGAGATGTTGCCGATCTTGCTGACCACGAAGAGCACGAGGCCGAAGGGCGGCGTCAGCAGGCCGATCATGAGGTTCAGCACGATGATGAGGCCGAACTGGGTCAGGTTGACGCCGAAGGCCTTGAGCAGCGGCATGATGAGCGGCACCACGATGGTGATGGCGCTGGCCGTCTCCAGGAAGCAGCCGATGATCAGCAGGAAGACGTTCAGGATCAGCAGGAAGACCACCTTGTTGGAGACTGCGGAGGTCATGGCGGTGAGGATCATCTGCGGGATCTTCGCGCGGGTGGCGACATAACCGAAGAGCGTCGCGCCGGCGATGATGAGGGCGATGGTGACCGCGTCGCGCACGGTCTCCTTCAGGATGGAGACAAACTTCTTGAAGGTGAGCTCCCGGTAGATGAGCACGTCCAGCGCCAGGCTGTAGATGACGACGACAGCCGCGCTCTCGGTGGGCGTGAATACACCGCCGTAGATGCCGACCAGCAGGATGACGGGCGCCATCAGCGGGAGGAAGCCCTCCTTGAGCGCCGTCAGGAATTCGCGGCCGGACGGGAACTTCGTCTTCGGATAATTGCGCTTCTTCGCGTAGAAGAAGACCAGCGCCATCATGATGAGCGCCATGACGATGCCGGGCACGATGCCCGCCATGAACAGTGCGCCGACGGAAGCGCCGGAGACCGTCGCATAGACGACCAGCGGAATGCTCGGCGGGATGATGGGGCCCAGGGTAGAGGAGGCTGCGGTGACGCAGCAGGCGAATTCATTGTCGAATCCGTTTTCGCGCATGGCCTGGATTTCGATGGAGCCGAGGCCGCCGGCGTCAGAGACCGCCGTGCCGGACATGCCGGCGAAGATGACGGAGGCCAGCACGTTCACGTGGCCCAGGCCGCCGGGCAGCCAGCCCACGACCTTCATGCAGAAGGCGAAGAGCCGCCGGGTGATGCCGCCGGTGTTCATGAGCTTGGCGGCCAGCAGGAACAGCGGGATGGACAGCAGGGTGAAGGAATTCGTGCCGGTGTAAAGATACTGGCTGATGATTCCCCACTTGATGCCGCCGCGGGTGAGCATGAGGGCGACGCCCGTCAGGCTCATGCTGACGTAAATCGGCACCTTCAGCAGGAAGAGGATGAGCATCCCGATCAGGATGAGCAATACGGTGGTATTCATATTCCGATGTCCATCTCCTTTGCTTCCTGAATCGCCTTGGCTTTCGCGGCGGCGTTGATGTCGATGGTCTGCTCGCGGCCGAGGATGGCAGCGACGGCTTTGCACACGGCGACGATGAAGAGGCAGACGAAGGAAATGAGGAAGGCCGTGTACAGCCAGTTCATCTTGATCCAGGTCATGGAGACGGCGGTGACGCCGCTGTTGGTCTGGATGACGTTCCATTCGCTGCGGATGGCGAGGATGCTGAAGAAAGCGATCAGCGCGTTGCTGATTACGTCAGTGACCCGCTTGACGGCGGGCGGCAGCGCGTTCACGACCATATCCACGACGATATCCGCTCCCTCGGCCAGGCAGAGGGGCGCGCCGATGAAGATCATCAGGCTGAAGCAGAGGCGGCAGAGCTCCTCGGTGAAGTTCTGGCCGATGGTCAGCAGACGGCAGCCGATCTGAATGCACATGCACACCATGATGATCGCCAGGAGGATCACGCAGATCGTCTCGGCGATCTTGAGGTAGATGCGCGCAATTTTCTTAAACATGGCGTTCTCCTTCACGGAAGTATAAGAGAAGGGACTGGCTTCCGAGGAGGCGCAGTCCCGACGGGTTGCTCAGGAATTACTTGGCGTAGCTCATGACCTCGTCATAGTTGGTGACGGTCCACTTGCTCTCGAACTGGGACTTGTAGAAATCGGTCAGGGCATCGCGGAAAGCAGCGCGGTCGATATCGACGAGCTCCATGCCGCCGTCCAGGCAGGACTGCTTGTACTCGGCGCGCTTGTCAGCGGAGAGCTGATCGGCATACGCGAGATCTTCCGCCGCGCACTCCTGCAGGATCTTCTGCTGCTCTTCGCTCATGGACTCGTAGAGATCCTTATTGATGAAGAGGCCGACGAACTCCAGCACGTGGTCGCTCTCCTGGATGTACTTCTGCACTTCGTAGAGCTTCAGGGTGTTCATCTGCTCATAGCCGCCCTCGCAGGCTTCCGCCATGTTGGTGGAGAGGCCGGTGTACAGCTCGTTCATGGCGATGGTGGTGGGGCTGACGTTCAGCGCGGACCAGGTGTCGACATAGACGGTCATACCGGGCAGGCGGAGCTTCAGGCCGGAGACGTCGGCAGGGGTCTTCACGGGCTTGTCGGAAGCGAGCACGCGGGTGTCGCGCTTGTGCCAGCCGAGGGTCACGAAGCCGTTCTCTTCATAGCGGGCCTTCAGCGTGTCGCCGATGCCGCTGTTCAGCAGCGCGGTCATGTGATCCCAGTCCTTCACGAGGAACGGGGAATCCAGGAAGGTGTACTCAGGCGCATAGAGGTCGAGGCCTTCCAGGCCGGCCATGGTCATGTCCAGGTCGCCGCTGGCGACGGAGGCGTAGTTGTCGTTCGGGTTGCCAAGGGTGCCGTCGGTGAAAAGGCTGATGTCGATGGAGCCGCCGGACTTCTCATTCACGTCGTCCACGAACTTCTGGAGGGCAACGCCCGCAGGAGCGTCCGCCGCATACGCGGTGGCAAGGTCGATGCTGAAATTCTGGTCTGCCATCACGGCGCTGGCCGCGAGGACGAGCACGAGGGAGAGAGCGAGGGCGAGGAACTTCTTCATACGGAAACCTCCTTGTCAAATGTGGTGAATTAGGTCTAATTCATGGCGAATATCAAGGTTTTTCTGACCGCAGATGGAAACGGGAAGCGGTATCACTATTGAAAATTCACCATGAATCATTGGGTTGACTTGATTATAATGTATTTGAGCAGATTATGGAATCCATAAATTATACTAAAGATGATATTGAATATAATGGAATACATCTAAAATTCAAGGATAACCTAAGAGATGGTTAAAATTAGACCTAATTTATGAAACAAAATCCCCGCTCTGAAAAGATCAGAACGGGGACTTGGCATTCAGCAGACATCTATGGCTGCGGGGAAGAGCACTTCGCTCCGGCTTACTCCACCGGGCAGAGAACCGTGGCGGTGCGGGCGGGCAGATAGAGCCGCACGTGACTGCCCTCCATGCCGGGGACGAAGGAGCTGATGGTATCGTGAGCGACGCGGCCATATCCGCCGTAGCGCTCGTCGTCCGTGCTGAAGAGCACCTGATAGTCCTTCCCCTGGCTCACGGGAATCGGATAGTCCGTATAGCTCTGCGCGGGGGAGAAGTTGAAGACGAACAGCAGGCCGCCGCGCTCGAAAGCGATCACGTGATCATCCACGTGCATCCAGCGCAGATCCGGGAAGAACTGGTCGAAGATGCGGTGCGCTTTGGCGGTATGGATCATGTCATGATCGAAATTGTTGAGCAGCTCGTACTTGAGGAAGCCGTTGTGCAGCAGGCTCCACTGGCGGCGGCAGTATTTGAAGCTGTCGTTATTGCCCGGGCGCGGGAAGTCGATCCATTCCGGATGGCCGAACTCGTTGCCCATGAAGGTGAGGTAGCCTGTGCCGCCGGCCGCCATGGTGAGCAGGCGGATCATCTTGTGCAGCGCCACCGCCCGGTCGATAACCTGCGAATGGCACGCCCTGTCCATATCGGTGTACATGGCGGCGTCCGCCAGGCGGAACATGACCGTCTTGTCGCCCACCAGCGCCTGGTCATGGCTCTCCACGTAGGCGATGGTGGGGCAGCTGCGCAGGCAGAGCTCCTTCCAGATCGTATCGAGGTTCCAGTCCTCGTCCTTTTTCTCTTTGATCAGTTTGATCCAGAGGTCGGGGATGCCCATGCCCAGGCGGTAGTCGAAGCCGATGCCGCCGTCCTCCACGGGTTCGCACATGCCGGGCATGCCGGACATGTCCTCCGCGATGGTGAGCGCGCGGGGATTGACCTGACGGATCAGTTCGTTGGCCAGCTGGAGGTAGGTGATGGACTCCACGTCCGTGTTCATGGTGAAGTACATGGGCAGGCCGGTGAAGTTGGAGCCCAGCCCGTGATCGTGATAGAGCATGGAGGTGACGCCGTCGAAGCGGAAGCCGTCGAAATGGAATTCCTCCATCCAGAATTTGAGGTTGCTCAGCAGGAAATGGAGCACTTCCGGCTTGTCGTAGTTGAAGCACTTGGTGCCCCAGGCGGGATGATCCCCCTGCGCGCCGTCGTGGAAGAACTGATAGGTGGTGCCGTCGAAGAGGTTGATGCCCTCCA
>ODAI013269684.1_pt1 | contig 13919 bp, 9 predicted proteins | sample 1539321 | NCBI WGS metagenome assembly ODAI01 (sample SAMN02144231, study PRJEB22623) | gut metagenome | biome: sheep rumen | host: Ovis aries | place: New Zealand
AGCTCTCACGACCACTTTGAGATACTGATAAAAAGTCGTTGCCACTGAATTTGCTGCGATGGCATCCGACGCGTCCGGTCCCGGCAGATGACCCAGAATCGCCGTCTGCAGCGGCACCGAGACCGCCCACAGAAGGCTGGCTGCCATGACCGGAGCCGCAACGCGCAGGAAATCTACTGTCAGCTGCCTGCCGCAAGACAGGAAATTCTCCGAGAAGAGCTGCAGTTTTCTGTCCCTGAAGCGAACGTAGCCAAGTACGATCAGAAGTTCCGCGATCCTGGCGGTCAGTGTCCCGACAGCAGCTCCGCGGATACCCATTTCAGGAAATCCAAAGCGGCCGAAGATCAGCACATAGTTGATACAAGTGTTAATGATCAGAGAAACAACGGAAATATAAAAGGAAATTTTGACCGTTCCGACACAGCGGAGCGCCGCCATCAAGACATTGGTGAGGATGAACAGCGGGAATGTGAACAGGATGATCTGCAGATACATCTGACCCTGCTCTATGATCGCCGCATCTCTTGTAAAAAAGTGCAGCAGCTGAACCGGGAACAGGCCGCATACTGCTGCAAAGAAGAGGCCGCATGCCAGGCCAAGCTTCAGCGACACTCCCGCAATCCTCCGCACCGGTGACATCCTCCCCTGGCCGTAGTACTGGGATGCCAGGATGATGTTTGCGTCACAGACAGAAATGGCCGTCTGCTGTACCAGAAAGAAAATCTGGTTTACCGTCGCGGCGCCCGAAAGCGATGTCTGTGAGTAGCTTCCCATCATGACATTGTCGATCATGTTCACGCTATAGGCCACCAGATTCTGCAGTGCCACCATGATAAAGATCGAAAACAGCTGCCTGTAGAAAGACCTTTCCTGAGTAAAAAACGGCTCATTCCCTGTCATATTCGTTTCCTCTCTGTCCTGCCGCTCTGTCTGCATATACCGTCAGCATTATAGCGCAATCCTTCCCTTTTTTCTATGGGGACGGTCCTTTTGTATCTGTCCCCAAGCCCACCTTTGACGCATAGCAGTCATCCGTTTATAATCATTGATAATATAATCATTGATAATAACAGATCATCTGATAATACATTGACCCTGGGAGGAAGATTTTGGAAAAGAAACCGATCACACAGCCGCTGACAAATGCAAATCCATCCGACACCGATACCTCTGCCGTTTTCGCGCAGGAGCAGGAGCATCTGTCCGCGACATACGGCAAGCTGCAGGAAATGGAAAAAAATCTGGAGGACAGGATCGGGGCGATCGAGGAGAAGGCCGCGGCAGAAAAGCTGGATATCCGTGAGAATCTTGCCCTCAATTTCGAAGGGGACTCGGAATCGATGGAGACCTACATCGAAGTCGAGGTTATGAACCATACCATAGATCAGTACAATATGGACCGGGATACCGCTGCGGAAAAGCTGAGCCGGGTGAAACGCCTTCTGAAGGCGCCCTATTTTGCCAAAGTCCGGCTGCAGTTCGAGCCCGATGAAGATCCTGAAGAGTATTACATCGGAAGTGTGGGAATTACGGAAGACAATCTGGATCCGCTGGTGATCGACTGGCGTTCCCCCATCGCCGAGACATACTACAATCAGGACAACGGCAGGACCTTCTATACTGTGGACGGAAGACGGATCGACGTCGATCTTTTGCTGCGGCGTCAGTTCGAGCTGTCTGAAAACCATCTGCAAGCTTTTTTTGATACACAGATCGCCATCCAGGATCCTCTCCTCATCCGCTCGCTCACAAGGCAGCGCAGCGATAAGATGCAGGCGATCACTGCGACCGTCCAGAGGGAGCAGAATGTCGTCATACGTCATGAAAACGTACCGGCCCTGCTCGTCAACGGCATTGCCGGAAGCGGCAAGACAAGCGTCCTTCTGCAGCGCATCGCCTGGCTCTTTTACCGCCAGCGCAAAACACTGCGTCCCGATGAAGTCGTCCTCATGACACTCAATCCGATCTTCCGCAGATATATAGACCAGGTACTCCCCGATATGGGCGAAATGAACCCGGTCTCTGTGACCTGGAACGAATTCCTGTCCATGGCCGGCGTCTCCCGCAGAAAAGGCGGCAAAGAGGGTGCGGATCACCGCACACCTGCCGGCTCCCTGCGCAAGATAGAAGAAGGTCTGCCTTCTCTGGTTCTGGAGCCCGGTGATTTTAATCCCGTCTATCAGAAGAGCATCCGCGTTCTCGCTCAAAATGACATTCTCGAAGTACTTGGCCGTCACCCGGAGATCCCGACCGGAGAAAGGCTGGTGCAGATTGCCATCGATGAACTGAAAGAGATTGCTAAATATGAGATCCGCCGTAAAGAACGCAAAGAGCAGGAAATGCTCGGCAGCGATGAATTCGAAGATCCCGATGGCATGGGTTCACCAGAAAACGCCTTCCCTGTTCAGGAAACGGCCGGCTCCCGCGCGGAAGACAACCGCATCCAGAGCCAGTACGGCGGTGCCTTCCAGGCGATCAATTCCTGCCAGTGGATCAATATAGACCGGATCGGCACCCGCCTTCTGGGCAAAAAGAAGCTCTCCGATATCGAATGGTTCTACCTCAAGATGCTTCTTACCGGCCAGCGGGATCTGCGGACCAAATATGTCATGGTCGATGAAGTACAGGACTATACTCCCGCCCAGCTGATGGTGCTGCACAGGTATTACCCCCGCGCAAGATTCATGCTCCTGGGCGATGAATACCAGGCGATCCGCGAAGGCACTGTCACCTTTGCCCAGATCCATGAGCTTTTCAATGTGCCTCCGGCAGATTCCGCAATGGGGCAGCTTGTCAGGAAAAACAGCAAAAGAGTCACCGAGCTGTTTTTGACGACCAGCTACCGGTCCTCACCGGAAATCACTGCTCTCTTCGCCGGTCTTCTGCCTGCGGAAAAGCAGATCCTGGTCTCCTCCGTACAGCCTTCAGGGAACGAACCTGTTTTCCTGACCTGCGGCAGCGGGGAGGAATACGCACAGGCTCTGGTACAGGCTGTGCAGAACGCTGCTCAGCAGGATGGCCTGACCGCCATAATCTGCGCCGGCGCACGCAATATGGAAAGGGTTGCCGCTCTGCTCACGGAAAATATGGCAGACTGCAAAAACCGATCTGCAGACAAAGACAGGAAAGCCAGTCCGGCCGCAAATGCCTCCGGGGACAGCAGACTTTCCGGCGCAGATCTTCTGCGGAACTGCCCCGTGCAAGTCATCCGTTCCGGTGACAAACTTCCCCAAAGCGGTGTCTTCCTCATCAGTCTGGCGCATGCCAAGGGTCTGGAATTTGACGGCGTGATCATGCCCGACTGCAATGCGGAAAACTATCCGGACACCCTGTTGGGCCGTCACCGTCTCTACACAGCTCTCTCCCGCGCCACCCGCCGCCTGACCGTCCTTGCCCGCGGTGCCATGACGCCTCTGCTGGAGAAATAAGGAGAAATAAAAATAATAGGAAAAGCAGTAAAAATCTGATAAACAGGAATGAATGCAATAATGAAAAGAGTATTGGTCGGCATGTCCGGAGGTGTGGACAGCGCCGTGACAGCATATTTGCTAAAGAAGGAAGGATATGATGTGTGCGGTGTGACACTGCGCACCTGGGCTCCCGACGACGGAAGCGAGGGCAGATGCTGTGAAATCGATGATGCCCGAAGAGTATCAAACGCGCTGGGGATCCGCTTCTATCCCCTCAACTGTATCAGCGATTTTTCCGAAAAAGTAGTGGATCCTTTTGTGCAGAGTTATCTGGGCGGGGAGACTCCGAATCCCTGTATCGAATGCAACCGCTATCTCAAGTGGGACAAGATGCTCTATGCCGCAAAGGTCATGGAAGCGGACTATATAGCCACCGGCCATTACGCCCATGTTGTACATCTGGATAACGGCAGGGACACAGTAAAAAAGGCGGATTACGCTGCCAAGGATCAGACTTATATGCTCTATAAGCTGACCCAGGAACAGCTTGCCGCCACCCTCATGCCCCTGGGCAGCTACACAAAGGATGAAGTGCGGAAGATCGCGCAGGAGGCAGATCTCCCTGTTGCCCACAAGCCCGATTCCCAGGAAATCTGTTTTGTGACAGACGGCCATTATGCTGATTTTATCGAGAAATATGCAGAAAAAAAGAACGCGGATGTCCTGTCCGGCACTGCCGGACAAGCCTCCGCGGAGACTCTGCTGAAGGTTCCCGGTCCGGGAAACTTTGTAGATGAAACAGGAAAGGTCCTCGGCTGCCACAAGGGGATCACCCATTACACCATCGGTCAGCGCAAAGGACTGGGCATCGCCATGGGCCGGCCTGTCTATGTAAAGGAAATCCGGGCAGATTCTGATGAGGTCGTCCTCTCTGACGAGCCCGCCCTCTTCAGCAATACTGTGCTGGTCCGGGATGTAAACTTCCTCTCCATTCCCGGCATGGAGCCCGGCGAACAGCTCCGCGCAAGAGCCAAAGTCCGCTACCACCATGAAGCTTCGCCGGCTCTGCTGCAAATGCAGGAAGACGGATGCGTCCGTATCACTTTTGACCTGCCCGTCCGCGCCGCCGCCCCCGGTCAGTCTTCCGTCTTTTACGATGAAAACGACTGCGTGATCGGCGGAGGCATCATCATGTAAGCAGGATATTACCCGAGAGGGGGAGGAGACAGGGGACGGTTCTGTGTCTCCTTTTTCTCAAGGAAACAGGAGACACAGAACCGTCCCCTGTCTCCTCCTCCTGTCTCCTCCCAATCCGAGCCTTTTTTCACTCCTCTACAGACAGCAGGGCATCGCGGACTTCCCTGAGGAGTTTTTGCTGGTCTTCCGCTTCCAGATGCCTGGACGCGCGGATCACACAGGTGCCCTCCACCAGGCAGGGACCGGCCTCCATAACACTCCCGTCAAAAAACGCGATGTACTCCGCGCGGTTTTTTGCCTCCTCTTCAGTGGCAAATACCTCTACCGCGCCGCCGCCTGCCGTTCCGATCATCACGACATCAATGTTATTTTCTTTTACCGCGGCTGTTCCGGAAGGATTTTCCGGCGCCGCGGTTTCTTCTGCCGCAGCGGCAGTGGATGCCGATTCGCCGCTGGCTGCTTCTGTGCCGATACTGGCCGCGGTTTCGTTGCTGGCTGCTTCTGTGCCGGCGCTTTCTGCAGCTTCGCTGCCGGCTGTCGTGCCTGCTTGGGCCTCAGCCTGCTCACTGCTTTCTGCTGTACCGGCACTGGCTGCAGCTTCGCTGCTTTCTGCCGCGCCGGTGCTGTCTGCCGCATCGTCACTGCTGCTTTCTTCCGTGCCGGCACTGGCTGCAGCTTCCTCACTGCTTTCTGAGCCTGCATCGTCCCCGTCTTCCGCAGCTTTTTCATGTTCCTTTGCAAAAGCTTCCTGCGGCAGGAGATCTCTGTCTACACGCTCATCCAGAAAATATACGCACCCGATATATCCGCCATTCTTTCCGAGAAGGCCGTTGGGATCATTGTCCGCAGTCACTGCCTCCGCCGCCGCAACCGTTTTTATTTTCTCCACACGCTCCATCACAAAGCTGTCCGGCGGGGATGTGACGTTAGCAAGTTTTTGAACACTGTCCTCATACTTTTTCTGCGCGGTGCGGACAGCATCAAGTTCTTTTTTATAGTCCGGCACATCCGGGACATCGGGAATCTTTTCCCTTGCCTCCCCCACTGCATTCAGGGCCGTCTCCGCCTCGTGCTGGGCCAGTTCCAGTTCCTTTGTGCTGAAACTGACGGGCAGCGCCTGCTCCTCAAGGGGATCAATCTGCACCGGCACTTCGGCAAAGGCCTTTCCCGCTTTCTTCACTGCACTCTCCAGTTCATCCTGCGTATCAGGCTCATAGGCTTTCTCTCCCTTGTCAAGGACAGCCTGTGCCGCATCCAGAACTCCCTGCAGAGTATTATTCGCGTCTGCGATTCCGGATGCCGCTTCATTGAAGGGGGCTATGGCTGCATCATATTCCCGGACAGCAGCATTATAGGCTTCCACTGCATTGGATGCCGATGATTTCGCGCTGAAGACTCTGTATGCAAAAAATATCGCTGCCGCTGCCGCAAGCAAGGCCGCAATCCCTATGACCTTCTTTTTCATGTACAATCCTCCAGGTTCCGGGGTTTCGTCCCGTTATGATCTGTGCATCTGATCTTTGCGTGTTTGATTATTGTATGCCTGATTATTGTGTGTCTGATTATAGTATTTGAATAAAATTATCAAACATATTACAAGTGTGTGATACAATATGTTCAGAAATTACGAAAGTAATAAAGTGTTGAAGCTATTCAGGGCCGTTCCCGGGCTTTTTTACTGTTATACCCGGGTTTTCACCCGGATATTGCCTGAAAAATCCCAAGGCTGATATAGGTGCGACTTGCAATTTTTTCTTGATCGGAGAATTTATGCTGAAAAAAAAATCGACTAAAAACTCCCCTGTCTTCAGGACCTTTTTCACTATGATCCTGGCAGCCGCCTGCTTTTTGTCTCTGTTTCCGGAGCGGACACAAGCTTCCGTTCCCTGGAAATACGAGTATCAGCTGCGAGGCGACGATGCATTCCAGGCGCATTCAAAGTATATCATAGAGACAGGTATCACCGCACCGTCTGATAAGGGCGAGGTGTACTATGCCGGTCCCTCGGATGATGTGCAGGGAATGATCAACAGTCTCAGCCCCGGAGATACACTGTACCTGCGCGGCGGTGTCTACAACCGCAAGATCCGGATCTACGGCGGTGTAAACGGCACAGATGATGCATATATCACGATCGCCGCGGCTCCCGGGGAAGAGGTTATTTTCGACGGTTCGGGGCTCAGCGGACATGACCAGGATCAGGACGGTCCCTCCATGTTCTGGCTGTACGGCTGTTCCTACATACAGCTCTCGGGATTTGAGGTCAAAAACGCGCACGGCCGCGACGCAAGCGCCATTCTACTGGAGCCCGGCACGCATCACATCGTGGTCAGCGACCTTTATATCCACAACATCTCGACTCCCAGTCCCAAAAGCGAGGATCACTGCGCCAATGCCATCCTTCTCATGGGAAGAAGCGGCAGCACGATCTCCAATGTCCTTCTCTTCCGCAACAATATCGAAAACTGCGAGACCGGCTGGTCGGAAGCCATCTCTGTCGCGGCCAATGTCAGCGATGTCAATATCGTGGGCAACACTCTCGATGACACGGGAAACATCGCCATCTGCTTTGCGGGAAATTACGGAAACGCCCCTTCCAGTGTCGACTATCCCAGAAACGGCCTTGTCTTCGGCAATACCGTCACGAACTGCCATTGCGTGTACGACACCGGATTTGCTATTTATGCCGACGGTGCGCAGAATGTCGATTTTATCAGCAACACCGTTAAAAACTGCGACGGCGGCATTGAGGCGGGCGCTGAGCACGGCGGGCATTCCACCAGCAATATTCTGATCGCGGACAACCTGCTCACCGACTGCGCGGAAGCCGCCGTCGGCGTGGGCACACCGGGAGGCGGAGGCCATGTCAGTTCTGTCACTGTGTCCGGAAACCGCTACCGCCATGTCGGCTGGCTCAGCGGCGGTGCCTCCATCCTGCGTTTCGGCGCCAGCGACGTCAGCACATACGGAAACAACTATATCGAGAATGATACAGATATAGACCTTCCTGTCTTCCAGACCTTCGACAATCCGCCGCTGCACTGATTCTGTAAAGATTTTTTCATGTATCGGAAGATTTCCTGCTCCGGACATTTACAGGCATCAAAAGTTTACGGGCGCCAATCGTTTACAGGCATCAAAAGTTTACGGACACCGATCGTTTACAGGCATCAAAAGTTTACGGGCGCCGATTGTTTACAGACACCGGAAGGCGGCGATTACTGCAGCGGCTGTCACAAGCTCGCAGGTCTGCGTGAACCATCCGGATATATCTCCGGTCGTTCCGCCGAAATTTTTGATGGCCATGTGACGGTAGTAAAAAAACACGGCCAGAGAAGCCGCAGCTGCGCAGACTGCCGCAAGCGGAAATAAAAATGCGGCGGAGGCTGTCTCCGCTGCGGAAAAAGTCACATTCAGAACGATCATGAGCACACAGACTGCCAGAGAGGTCACAGACATTGCCGCAGCTGTTCCCCGCGCCGCGGGATCCGTCTCCTGACGCAGCATCCCATCTTTTTTTGCCTTTGGAAAGGTCACTGCCGCAAAAGCGCTCAGGGCGCGGGAGAGTACAAAAATCAGGCAGAGCAGGGGGATCTCCTGCTTGCCGGCCTCAGACCAGATGCCAAAATCCAGGACAAAATAGACGATTCCCCCGATCACGGCAAATGCCCCCACATGGGGGTCTTTCAAAATCTCCAGGCGCTTCTCCCGGCTCCCGTAGGAATGAATGGCATCACATGTGTCCATGAAGCCGTCCATATGGATGCCGCCGGAGAGCAGGATCGGAAGCACTGCCAGAACGGCCCCCCTCAGGACCGGCCCGAAAGAGAAGTGCGTCAGCAAGGCAAAGGCTGCCCACTGTGCCGCTCCGATCACGAGACCTACCAGGGGCAGAAAACAAATGCACCAGCGCATACTCTCATCGTTCCATTTTGCCTGCGGAACGGGGATGCGCGAATATAGAGAAAAAGCCATCAGCATCGAGTCCAGCATTCCGTCACACGCCTCATTTTTTTTATCTCAACTCAGTTCAATCGGGAAGATGCCCCTTACAAGCCTCAAGCTGCAAACTCAGTATCCCGGACGAAAGCGGTATCCGACGCCTCTGATCGTCTCGATCCACATTGCAGCTTCCCCCAGTTTGGAGCGGATCTTGCGGATATGTACATCCAGCGTCCTGTTCTCCGGCTCCGAACCCAGATCCCAGATCCGGTCCAGCAGGACCTCTCTGGTCAGGACGATTCCTTCATTCTCCACCAGAAGGAGCAGCAGCTGATATTCCTTATTTGTAAGCGTTATTTCCGCATCTTCGACATATACTTCATATCTCTTGGGATAAATCCTCAGAATCCCGTATTTCAGGACATCATTTCCACGGCCGGGATTTCTCTGTGCCCGCGCCGCATCTGTATCCTGCTCTGCAGCACCGGAAGGCCGTCCGCCGCCTGTTTCCACAGTGTTCGCCTTCGCCCCTTCCTCTTCAGCAGACGCAGACAGACCAGCTGAAAAAGTTCCTGAAGCAGCCGAAGCTGTTTCCCCGGCAAAAGACGATCCGGAAGCCCTTGCTGCAGCAGACGCTGTTTTGCCGGCGGCCCTCATACCCGGCTTTTCCGCGTTCCCGGATTCGGACGAGGATCCTTCCCCGATGGTATTCCCGGTTTCTGCACGGCGAAGCACTGCGCGTACACGGGCAAGGAGTTCCATCATTCCAAAAGGCTTTGCAACATAGTCATCCGCGCCGGCATCCAGGCCTTCCACATGGTCGTACTCAGTGCTTTTTGCCGTCAGCATGATCACCGGCAGATGCTCTGTGGCGGGATCTGCGCGAAGTTTTCTGAGTATACTGATCCCGTCTTCCTCGGGAAGCATTATGTCCAGAAGCAAAAGGGAGGGTTGTTTTCCTTTCATTGCCTTGTAAAAAGCAGACGGGAGCGCAAAGCCCGCCGCTTCATATCCCTGACTTTCCAGCGCATAAGTAACCAGTTTGCGTATACTGTCGTCATCTTCCAGAATATAGATCATTTTCTCTACCCTTTATAATGTACTATTTCTTCCGGCCATTCCGGAGTACCCTAGATATTTTAGCTTATCACCGGTCTTGCTTGCAAGGGCTGCAGAGACTGCGCAACCTGCCCTTTCTTTTTCCTTTTTTTATTCCTTTCTTTATACCAGCGCTTTGATGTCAGTGTCCTTTTCAGTTAACATAAATTTTACATTCGTCATTCACTCTGCTTAACATCCATCCTTTAGACTGCTATTGATTATGTCGTCCAGAAACTGTATCATTACTTCTAGTATCTTGCTTTCTTTGTCGGGATGCAGTAGTCGGCCGCATTCACTGTTTAACGAAAGGAGTTCCTGTGGATATTACACAAGTCATTGCGCTTCTCAGCGGCATCGCCCTCTTCCTCTTCGGTATGTCTCTGATGGGAGACGGGCTGAAAAAGGTCTCCGGCGACAAGCTGGAACCAATCCTGTACAAGCTTTCCGGCACACCCTTGCGCGGTCTGCTGCTCGGTACAGGTGTCACAGCAGTCATTCAGTCCTCATCTGCAACAGCCGTCATGATCGTCGGCTTTGTCAGTGCGGGCATGATGAAGGTCGCTCAGGGAATCAGTGTCATTCTCGGCGCGATCCTCGGCACCAGCATCACCGGCTGGGTCATCTGTCTCAGCTATCTTGATTCGGGAAGCGGTCTGGCCAAGCTTTTGTCAACCGCTACGCTGACCGGTGTTGTGGCTGTCATCGGAATCCTGCTCCGAACGGTGAGCAAGAAAAAGTCCACAAAGTCTGTAGGTGATATTCTGATGGGCTTTGTCGTCCTGATGGTCGGTATGAGCACGATGAGCGGTGCTGTCAGCGGTCTGAAAGACCAGCCCTGGTTTACGGATGTTCTGACATCCCTTTCAAACCCGATTCTGGGTATCCTTGTCGGTGCGCTTTTCACGGCTCTTTTGCAGTCTGCTTCAGCCGCCGTCGGTATCGTTCAGGCTCTCTCTGTCACCGGCGCCATACAGTTTGAAGAAGCCTTCCCGCTCCTTCTGGGTATCTCTGTCGGTGCCGCAGTGCCCGTCATGCTTTCCGCTCTCGGTACCAATGCAAAGGGCAAGCGCGTTTCCATGGTATACCCGATCGCGACTGCGCTGGGTGTTATCATCACTGCTCTGGTCTTTTACATTGTCAATGCCGTTGTGCACTTCCCGTTTATGGAAAAGGTCATGAATCCGTTTTCCCTCGCCGGGGCCAACACGATCATGCGTCTGTTCATGATACTGGCGCTGTTCCCTTTAAGGGGTCTGATCGAGAAGCTTGTAAACGTCCTTATCCCGCTCAAGCCCGAAGACGAAGATCTTCCTACTGTCCATCTTGAGGAAATGCTTCTCAAGCATCCCGCCATGGCCCTCGAGCAGTGCCGCATCACTATTGAAGATATGGCACATCTGACCCAGAAGGGCGTCGGACTCGCTCTTGAGATGGCCCGCGATCTGAGCGTCGATCATCTGGAGGAAGTCAGGAAGCTTGAGACCGCTGTCGACGACTACGAGGATAAGCTCGGAGCCTACCTTGTCAAGCTCACCGGCCGCGATATGACTCCGGAGCAGAACGAACTCGTCTCCAAGTACCTGCACACCATCTCCGACCTTGAGCTGATCTCCGACCAGGCTCTGGTCATCGCGATCGGTTCCCGTGAAGCCTTTGAAAAATTCGGCCAGTTCTCCGGCAATGCCGATCACGAGATGAATGTCATGGCTGATGCGGTCGAAAGAGTTACCGACCTGGCTGTCAAGGCATTTATCGATAACGATCTCACTCTTGCCGAGCAGATCGAGCCTCTTGAGGAGGGTGTCGATAATCTTTGCGACACCATGAAGCTCAACCACGTCGACCGTCTGCAGAAAAAGATCTGCACCATCGCCCAGGGCTTTATCTTCAGTGATATCATCACCGGCTGCGAGCGCGTTTCCGACCACTGCGCGAATATCGCTGTCGCTGTCATTGTTTCCGGCCACGACAGCTATGACATGCACGAGTACCTCTCCAAACTCCACGAGGACCGCAGCTCTGCCTACCAGCACTACTTCGAGAAGTTCCGGGAGGAATACCGCATCGAGCTCGCTGCAGATGAAGTTGCTGCTTCCACTCCGATCGTCCGCTCCGCTTCTGCAGTCTTTGCAGACTGATCGTTCCAGTCGGCTTCAGTTTTTCAGAGAATATTCCGGTTTTGCCTATGGGCCCCGAATAATCTGCCCTCCGGCATCCAATGCCCTCAATGTCATCAGACCTGCGTCTCCATTTGAGAATCCAGGTCTGGTGACTTTTTTGTCGGAATAAATCAGTTTCTGTACAGATCCGCCGGAAACATCGATCGCTGCTGTACAGGCCCTCTCGAAGGGCGGCAGCAAAGCTTCGCATTGCTGTATTCCTGTAAAAACAGGGGTGATTATTTTTGAATTCATGTTATAATGCAAAATACTGAAAAAGGATTTTCTGACAGATACTGTTTTCTGCCGGCACAGCCCCGGCTCTCCCGGGGACTGGTTTTACGAAGACACCCCGGCCGTTCTGCAGGGACGGCATCCCGATTATCAATTATGGCAATTCCCGTAAAGCTTCCGGTGTTCGAAGGCCCTCTGGACCTGCTCATGCACCTGATTGAAAAAAACAAAATAGACATCTACGATATTCCTATCGTTGAGATCACCGACCAGTACCTCGAATATGTCCATCAGATGGATCACGAGGACATGGACGTCACAAGTGAATTTCTCGTCATGGCGGCGACCCTTCTGGATATCAAGAGCCGCATGCTCCTTCCCAGGGAAAAAGACGAAGAGACCGGTGAAGAGGAAGGCGATCCCCGCGAAGAGCTGGTCCGGCGCCTTCTGGAATACAAGATGTATAAATATATGTCCGAAGAGCTCGCTGTCTGCCGGGAGCAGGCAGGCGTGCGTTATTTTCGCGCGCAGGATCTTCCCAAAGAAGTGCGCACCTACCAGCCTCCTATTGACTATGAGGATCTCCTCAAGGGCACTGACCTGAAAAAGCTGGAAAAAGTTTTCGGAGAAGTCCTCCGCAGAAAAAAGAGCCGACGTGATCCGATCCGGAGCGGGTTCGGAAAAATCAGGCGCGAAGAAGTCAACATCGATACCAAGACTCTCTATATCCGCGCTTATCTGCAGGCACACCCCCGGACCGAATTCCGCGCCCTTCTGGAATCCCAGGAGAGCAAGGAAGAGGTCATCGTGACCTTCCTCATTCTCCTCGAACTCATGAAAAACCAGAAGGTGCACATCGTCCAGGATTCCATCTGCGGAAAAATCCTGATCGAATCTTCGGAGACAGGAGAACACAATCCAACTATTCTTCCTGAAGCCGCTGCTCTCGAAGCCCCTGCTGACGAAGTTCCCGTGGATGAAGCACTTGTTGACGAACTTCCTGTTGACGAAGCCTCCGCTGACGAGTTTCCTGCTCCCGAAGCCCCTGCTGACGAGGCCCTTGTTGACGAAGTTCCCATGGATGAAGCACTTGTTGACGAGACTCCTCTGCTCGAATCCTTCGATGACGAGCTTCCTGTTGGCGAAGTTCCCGTGGACGAAGTTCTTGTTGACGAGACCCCTGCTCCGGATGCCGCGATTACGGAAACTCCTGAGGAGAAAAATGCTCCGCCAAAAGACCCGGTTGAGCAAGATACAGCAAGTATGCATGCAGACGGTCCCGAAGAAGATTTCTCCGGAATCAGCTCTCTCTCTCTTCGCAGCAGGATTGAAGTCGTATCACCTTTACTTCCTTTTGTTCCGGAGCTGCCTCCCTCTGCAGGTGAATACGGATTATCCGATGCCCCTTCAGCAGAAGTTTTCCTGCAGGAAAATGGAAATCCTGCGACAGACCTTGTCACGGCAGATGATGAAGATCCTGCGACAGACCTTGTCACGGCAGATGATGAAAATCCTGCGACAGACCTTGTCACGGCAGATGATGAAGATCCTGGGACAGATCTTCTCCTGCAGGAGAATGAAAATCCTGTGACGGACCTTGTCCCGGAGGAGGAAAAAGTATCCGTAAAGGAGCTCTATCCGGTGCATTTTTCCGCACATCTGTGGTATGGCAGAGTGCCCGGACATGTATCCCCTCTGTGTGATTTCAAAAACGGATCTGTCCGTGCTCTGAAAACCGGAGGGCAGTCTTTCTCCCGCAGGCTCCGCCGTGACGATCCTGTCTGGGAACAGACACGTCTCTCCCGCCTTTGGGCAAGGCGCCTGTGATGGCATAGCCGGAATAACCCATACATAAAAGACAAAAAGCGGCAGAAGG
>ODAI010568478.1_pt1 | contig 13917 bp, 17 predicted proteins | sample 1539321 | NCBI WGS metagenome assembly ODAI01 (sample SAMN02144231, study PRJEB22623) | gut metagenome | biome: sheep rumen | host: Ovis aries | place: New Zealand
AACAGTTTCTTTTTCATCTAGTCAGTTTGACAAAGTTCTGGAACTGATTTTGAGCTGGGGCCGACAGGCAGAACCTCTCGCCCCTGCCCGCCTTGTAAACCGCTGGAAAGAAGAAGTTCTTGCTATGGCGGAAAAAGCAAAAGATTAGTATCAATATCTCTTAAATTCTCATAAAATGAGAGCCTCCTGTTTTATATTTATCTTGTAAAACATTATGGGAGATAGCAGATGACAAATACTGATAAAAAAGCAAAAAGATTTATTCAAACTCTTCCTGTTTTTACAGAACAAAGCATAAGGTCAAAGAATGAAATTGCCTTCAATAAAAATGCAAAATTACTTAAAGAACTATTTGATTCATTCGCTGTTGTCGATGAGTTTTCAGACTTTCTTATTATTGACTGCTACAATGAAATCAAAATCAGCCTGATGAAATGGGAACGTTTTGCTGATAAAACCTCCCCTACTTTGGCAGATTTTAAGAATCTGCTTGATTACTTTTATAAGCAAATGAAAGAAATATATTTCTACGAAATCTTTGGCTTTTTCTCAACAACCATTCATCCTGAAGATATTCCAGAATTGAATCTGCCCTGTAAAGTTTTCTGTGGCTGTGCTGAAGGCTGGCAAAGGGAACCCTATCTTGATGAAGACGGAAAGGTTGAATATTTAAATGTAATCAGGTTCCAGGATCCCGAAAATAGTGAAGTTCCGCTTTGTATTACAATTGGAGGTTCCGAAGAACTTATAGAACCGCGGGAAAAATGCAGTTTAACCGATGAGCAGCTGAGAATCCTGTGTAATTTTGTAAATCACAACAGAGGAAGCATTATTTTGCATATTGCAGGCGTTCTCGATTCCAAGCAATTTTTTAATGCCTTAGAATTACGTAATAAAATTTATAAATCGAATTATTGTATTGAGTTTGAATATGTAAAGTATGTTCCCAAAGCTGATTTCCGACATCCTTCTGGTCCTTATTATGTAGATATGAATGACATGGCTTTCAATGAAGCCCAGGAATTCTACAAAAAAATCTGGAAGGAAATAAGACTGGAACCTGAAAATCTGGATGCAGCTTATCCTTTATACTCGCTTAAAGTCATAAAACGCAGACCTGCGCTAAATTCGTGCTGTTTTTGTAAAAAGATATTTAATGACGAAGGTAACAGTACCTGGCCTATTTATTACAAAGAAGACAGTGAATACTACAGATGCTGTGATGAATGTAATGACAAATACGTAATTGCAGCTAGAAAAGACCGGACCAAGATAATGCAATTCAGAACGCAGTTTGGAATTGATTATACTGAATACAGGGAGTGAGCAATGGTTGATTACAACAATTGCTATATTTTGTAGAAGAAAACGGTGTTTGGCAGAAGATTCCTCTAAAATTATTCATACTTAATTCCAAAATAATCCAGAGTAGCTTTCATTGCATCCTGACCGGTGAGGCAGGTATCTCGCAAAAAGCCCCGCTCATCTTTCCAGTTCTTGATACCCCTATAATAATATTGCTTGAGTTCTTCAGTAATTATAAATGGAACAATATTATACTTAAGACATTCCTTGAACATAATAAGGCGTCCAACACGGCCGTTTCCATCCTGAAAGGGGTGAATAGATTCAAAGCGAACATGGAAATCCAGAATATCATCAAAAGTAATTTTTGATTTGGAATTATATTCCTTAAGAAGCGCTTTGATTGCACCGGAAACTTCAGAAGGCTTTGTTGTTTCGCTACCTCCAACCTCATTTTCAAGCATTTTATAATCACCGACTTTAAACCAGGATTTCTGACTGTCAGTAGTTCCGGATTTCAAAATGAAATGAAGCTGCTTTATAAAACTTTCTGTAAGTTTTGTATGTGCACCTTCGATTATCAGATCTATGCAGCGGAAGTGGTTTACCGTTTCAACAATATCATCAACCTTTACGGCCTTATCTGTAACTCCAAGAGTTTTTGTTTCGAAGATATAGCGGGTCTGGTCATGAGTAAGTTTTGAGCCTTCAATGTGATTTGAGTTATAAGTAAGGTCAATCTGGATTTTATGATAAATTCCGCCCTTAAGACCGGCATCCTTTTCGCGTTTGAGGAATGAAAAAAGTGTATCTTCTGCAGAAGAATGACGATGCTTGCGGTCTGGCTTTTGTGCAGTTGTTGGAATCTTCCATGTTTTTCCTTCTAAAAGAGCACCCTCAACCCGCCCCTGTGCACAATAATTGCGTACACTGCGTTCGCTGATTTGCCAGGCGTGAGCAGCTTCTTCTACCGAAATGTATTTCACCTTACTCATAGGAAAGATTATAGCACTCTATCGGCAAAATATAAAGGTGAAATTACACACTATAACAAGAGTTATTTTGCCGATAAGGCGTTACTATTGATTATTTTTTTTTAAGAAAAACTAGATATGAAAACACCAATAAGTTACTCATAAAGAGAAAGCCCTTCAATCTCAACAATAAGTTTCAACGAGACACTTCTATAATCTATACCTGCTTTTTTAGCTAATTCTGTTGTTTCTCGTAAAAAGCCCCAATTTTTTGCCATAGAAGTTCCTCCTGATTAATCGTCTTCATTATTCTTGTTTTTCTTCTCAACTAACAATTGAATTTTATCAGCTAAATCAAATTCATCCAATAATTGCTTTGAATAAGCCATTGCTCGATTAGATGCTAAAGAACCTTCACTATAATAATTAGTATTTTTTATAGGCAAAGCTTCTATTAAGAATTTTGGATTATCAGAAATAATAGGATCTTTTTGATTTGCAACATAGGTTGAATTAGCTTTGTGAATAATATTATTTGTCACAATTTTTGAAAATTTTCTATTATCAATAGAATTTACTAAGCTACACATTTCATTGAAATATGTTCTCCATGCTGCAATGCCTAAAGAACTTTCTTCATACATAACATCTTTTAATGAAGTTCCTGTCATATCAGTTAATACATCAGATGCACTATATGTACCATTTTCAAATTCAATATTCATAAAAGGAATAGTTCTTTCTAGAGGTGGGATAATTGCTTTACATGCACGATTTGCCATATCTTCGTTTCTTTCCATTATTTGCGCTTTTTTCCAATCTCCATATTTAAGAACATCCCTAGTAACGCTAAATTGAACCTCTTTTATCTGCTGTTTTTTAAAGTCCCATGGTTTATTGGAATTTTGTGAATTATATGGGCCAGACATTATCCCCAAATTGCCAATACAATTAATATAGGTATTAAAGATTTCTTGAGATTCTAATTTACCTCCGAGATTTTTCTCCCACCAACCTTTTTTATCAAATTTTTGAGGCATAAAATGTTCTACAGTAATATCATTTAATTTGACATCTAAATTTTTTGTCTCAAAATTTTCAATACGTCTTAATAAAACAGCACCGTAAGTATAATTATGTCTCTGAGATTTTTTTAAGGCATCTTTAAAATCGGTATCGTCAGGAAAACGCCCACCTTTTGAGCTGCTATTAGATAAAACAAATAAAATATCTTCATAAGTCATTTTTCTTTCTGATGTCATTAATTTATCAAGCAATTTTAGAACAACATTTCTTAAATCACTACTTCCTCCATGAGGAGAAACGATTCTGTATCGTAACAGGAAACATACTAGAAGATTAAATATCTCCAATAAGTCGTTTATTGATTTTTCGTAAAGATTTCTTATAAGGTATATGTATAATGGATATACATCTTTAGAATTTAAACTATTAAGTTCTTGTATATACTTATTCAATTTTTCATTTGGCGAAGAAGAATAATAGACCCATTTGAAGAATTCAGAATATTCCAACATGTCTTTCAAAATATCTTCATGAGTCATATTTGTATGGTCGAAGTAATTTTTAAATTCTTTATAAACGTTATCTTCTTTTATTTCATCATGCATTTGTAATGTTAAATAGTCTTTTGCAAACTTTGATATAGCATTTTCATCAGGAATATTTTTCTCGATAACTCTCCAATAATTTCTGTACAATGATTCCTGTTCATCTTCATTCTTTGAAATTAATAAATAATTTCGAATTAAATCTGCTGAACTTAAAGCTTTTCCTGTAGAATTTATTTTTTCAAATATAACCTGAACAGCACTTAAATCTCTTTGGATTTTTAAATCGACATCTACAATTTCTAGTTTGGAAAGAGCTTCATATACTTGCTCTAAAGGAAATTGGCAGTCATTAAGAAGTTTTTTCAAGAAATCATAATTCTGATATAAAAGTGAATTATGATTTTCAATAGTTTTCTCTTCTATGATTGCAACAAATGTATTATCATCAGCATCTACTTGTTTAAGCTTAAGTCGAAATTTGGAATCCTTACCTGTTAAAGTATTATTAAAAAAATATGAATTATTAATTTGATTCTTTAGTTCAATATTATCTGATAAATCTCTAATCGCAGCTAAAAGTAAAAATAGAGTTGAAAGTCTTTGCTGCCCATCAATTATCATTAATTTCGTAAGAGCCGAACATGAATCATCTGTATCATAATGAACAATATTACTTAGATAATGCTCTTTTCCAGTTTTAATACATTCTAAAATATCATTAAATAATTCCTCACAATTTTCAGTAGTCCATTCATAATTTCTCTGAAAAGGTGGTATAATAAATATTGTATCAGTTTGTTTAATAAACTTTAATACAGTTGATTCCATTGCGCGCATTTCTGTGTTCCTCTTTCTGTTTATTCAATCGAAAAAATCGGATAGAGTTCATCATCCATGCTTGAGATGTACTTACCGAAGATTTCGCTTAATTCTATATTTATTCTATCACGTTCATTCAAAGATTCCTGGTGAGCAAAAGGATATGATTTTCCATTTACATAAGAACTGTAAGTTGTCAGTGTTACTGGCTTTCGCTCGTCATTATTGATTTCAAATTTCAGTTTAAATTCCTTGAGGTCAATATTTTGATAATGAGCACCATAAATGTAATTGTTTATTCTTGAAAAAAGAGCCTGATTGTATTGGAGATAATAGTCTGTTTTTCCTTTTTGAGTTTTTCCTGTGATAATGATTAAATCATTTGAGGTGTCTATGTCAGAACCTTCTTTTAAGATAGGCGCTTTTATATCAAAAGATAGAGATGTTGAATAATTGTAATCTACTTTGTGTTCATTTGAAAAACCTTTAAGGTTTCTTTTTAGAAACTCTATGTCGTTTTCATCATCAAGTCCTTCTACAATCATATTCACATTTGTATAAAGCACTTCTTCTCTGGAACTCATGACGTCAGATAAATCTCTAGTATAGATACTTATTTTAATATCGCCGCCACAGCTAAAAAATAATAAACTTAACAGTACTAATAAGAAAAAGGATATTTTCTTCATGCTGGCCTCCAGATATTTATTTAATTATAAAACTGTTTTTGTAAAATCTTGATTATATGTTTTCTTTTTTTATTTACACATTTTGGATTTCTTTATATTCCACACTTATTGTAGTTTTCCAGTTTTTATTTCTGTCTTTAAATAATCATACACATAAAGAGGACTTTGAAAGTACAAGCCTGTCTTTGGGTCGCAGAGTTTCTTGTAGAGCTCTGAATTGTAAACGGTTCTAAGGGCTTGCTCCACACTAAAAGAAAAATCCTTTACAAGATATGTTGCCAGATCTCGCGTAGTACATTCAATCTGATATTCAACATCATTCATGGCAGAGTCCTTTGTTTTGTAATGTCTGAATTGCTTTTTGAGTGCCAAAATAATATTGAAATGTAATGCCTTTCATATACTTAAGTCTTTCAAGAAAAGTTTCAAAAGTGATATCGCCTTCAATAAAGCGACGGATTTGAGCACCAACCTTGTCATTTGCAATTGGCCCAGTTACGATATCGTAATCGTGAGAAAAATCCTGATTCTCTTGATTGCGGTTTTTGAAAACAAAATCGGCCCATTCTTTTGAGTATTCGGAGAATGTTAATACTTTTAGCCTGCTGCTTTTTAAGAGGGACTCATCAAATTCAAATTTTGTTACGAGAGGAGTTCCGCTAAAAAATGTTGTCTTGAAGGTTGCCATTTCATAGGCCTGTTCATAATTATTCGAAAGATAAAAGCCTTTTCCAAAATCTTTGTTTGGTTTGGAAAGATTTAAGTCGATTTCTTTTATTTCTACATTTGAACCATGATATAGAAACATTACAAAGTTCCTCCATGGTCTTTGCAGTAAGATGCCAATGTATCTATCATTTCTGAAAAAGCAAGAGTATGAGCGATATTGTAATGCTGATCTAAAAGAGTAATAGCATTAAATCGGTCAAGGTAGTTAAATGCCTGCGTCGTGGAAAGAGAATATTTTTTTGCAAAATCACTTACTAGGGCAACGGTGTATTCTATTCTGTCTTTTTCAGGTACAGCAGTCATTTTAATCTCCAACAAGTAGATTATACCATGAATTCCTAAATTTTCAACGTTTCTTAAGATTTCCCTTCCCATACTCCTCACAATACATCTGCAGACACTCTATAGAACTATTGGTTCCGCGAATCAATTCAGAAGAAATCTGGAGCGCTTTTTGGTAAGGATTATCTTTTATCGTTTGTGATGTTTTATCAGAATCCTCTGGAAGTTGTGCATATTCAAGGTTGTAGGCATAAGGATGTTCGTGGCTAAACTTGCCGTCACTACCTAGAAACTCAACTCGTGTGCTGCCGGCGTCTATCCAATCTGCAAAATCCCTTATTCGTTTATCATGTTCAAAAAAGTCTTTATCATCCTTACAGCTGCAGAAGACACCGATTTGTTCTTCATTTCCAATAACATGAACAAGGTCACCACTACGGAACGGGAAAGGAATTGTAACATAATCACCTTCGTAAGCAGGTTCTTCGTTTAAGGCAAGATAGCGGTAGATAATTTCCCGGTCGCGGTCACTGAACTGCCAGTTGATTTTTGTCAGATATTCGCGTTCTGCTTTTGACGGAAAAAGTGCAATTATCTGTTCGTTGGTGATTGTTTTTATATCTACATCATGTATGAATCCCTTTTTACCCCGCTCCCAGTTGGATTTTGCATTTTCCCAGTTGTTAGATTCTTTTGCCCATTGCAAAACAGCATTACGAACATCAACAGGAACTTCATAACCTTCAAGAGGTATAATATCTTCAATCGTCTCTGGGCGTTTATCTGTTAGTGCTATGCGGCCAATTAAATCATAATTGTTTTCAAAACCTTCCCGGTTTTTATGTTTATACGGAAACAGGTAAAAGTTTGGCATTGCACGCGCATCGTTTGAGTTATACATAATGATTTCAATTCTAAGTCCTTTAGGTAAATCTTCTGTCGGAATATACACTGCAAAACGCTGGTTAAATTGACTTGTATATTCCTGCTTAAAAAATCTGGACAAAAAAAGATATCGAGGGAAACTAATATAATTAATCTGGGTTTTTCGTCTGTTTAGAAAATACATATCAAAATCCTTGGCTTCCTGAAAATCCCACATGCTACAGGCAATTTCATTTAACAGAAGTTTAAAAGGATTTTTACCTCTATATGTATCAAAACCATCGCGAATCCAAACATATAGTTTTGCAAATGGTCTTTTTTTATGGTGTGGCTTTTCTCTTTCCATACTATTTTCCTCCAGTTACAGCATCTACAATTTCCTTAACAACTTCATACTGTTTTTGTTTTGGCAGCGTAGAAAGAAACATCAAAAATGCCGGATTGTTTTGCATTTCTTCCCTGAGCTTTGCAAGAGCTTGCTCCTTTGGGAGACCTTCATCTACATAGCTAAAGCCACATAGCCCATAAGGCGTAACGGCTGTTCCTGTTATTGTTTTCATAAGTGAGCTCCCCCTTGTTTTTGTTCCGAAATTAGAAAGCAAATGCTTTTTGTCTTACAATATGTTTTTCTTTACACCATTCAGTATAGGCTTCATAGGCTTCGCCTTGTAAATTGCTGTTGTGTGGACCATAAGCCTGTCGTATTGAAAACTTTGGTGTAACTTCTATGCAGATTTTGTATTTTCCCTGGTACATGGCATAAACAATTGTGGCACGTCGAGTTAGTACTTCTGTTTTATATCCCCATCCTACACAGTTGCTCATTTCGCTACCGATTACTTTCAGGGTGTGACTGTCTCTGGCAACAAAGAAGCAATATCGATCCTCATCAGAAACGGGTGCCATTTCTCCTTTTGAATTTTTCTTAAAGGCAGGCCCAGCTTTATATTCCAGATCAAGAAAAGGCTTTTCAATATTAAAGGTTACGTTAGTATCCATTGTCTTAATAAACGAAGAAGTCGTTCTGTTAAGTCTCATTTCTTCATTTACTTCATTATTCCGGCGCAAAAGAAAATCATGCGTGTATTTGTTAAAGCCTTCGCTAAGAATTTCTCGTTTTTCCCGCTCTGTTAAATGTTCTGAACATCCCAAATACATCTGTATTCCATCGGTTATATATAAATTTGAAACTGTTTTGTCTACTAAGCAGTTTACAGTACGGTTCAGCGAATTCCATAAAGTTTTTTGATCTGTAATTACCAGCATATCCTGAGCAAACTGTTTAAGGGCAGTTTGAACAGCGTATCTTATTTCACCATTGTTGCAGGAAATCATATAGTACTTAAAAAATGCATACCACTTTGGATTGGCACTTTTCATTAAAAGGTTTACGTCGGTAATGCCAAGCTCTTTCGCAGCGGCATAGCTTATAATTCCCTGAGGGAATTTCTGATACAGCTTTCTTATGCTCTTTGAAGGTTTTATTCCAAGACAGGCAAACATTTCATTTTCTGCATTTGGTGTATCTCCTGAAGAAAGAGATGTAAAATCTGCATCATAAGGATTAAGTCCCCAGTGCTGACAGATAATGAAAAAATTTACATTAAAAGGACAAAGCATATATCCCAGTACAAGCGGAAAACCTTTTAGCGAAGAAGAAACTGTCGGCTTTATTCCATACTGATTTTTATATTCCATGCCAATAGCATCTATAATTTGAGCAGTTACTTCATTACAAAGAAGACCTGAGATTTCTTCCCGTTCAAAAGTTTCTTTGCCGTTTTTATATAGCTTTTTTTTATACAAATTAACTTCAAAGTGATTATCCAAAAGTCTACGGTAATTTGTAGAAACCATCTGAGATTGGATACGTATATTAAATGTTTTATCTTTTTGCGAAATATCAAAACCATAAGAGAATACACTATGATTAGTAGTAAAAGGTCCTGTATAAAGCTTCTTACATTCAGACTTAAGAACATTCCGAGAAAAAGCCAGAATATTTTCCCAGCGATGACAGGCCCGGCACCAAACCTTCATATTTTTAGCATCAACAATAGTCGGAAAAGTTGAAAGTGGCTCAGAGGTTGTAGGAATATAATTGTTTTGCTTTATATTATAAGACCAGAATCTCTGCATGGCTTCCTCCTGTTTATGAAATTATTGATGCTGTAATTTCAATGGAGCTTTTAATCATCTCCTGAAGATCATCATCTTTCGCTTCCGGTAATTGTTTAAATGCCTTAATTTCTTTTAGAAACGATTTCCCTAAACTAGATGTTTTAGAGCTGCAAATATTTTTAGCTTTTAAATCATTGCGATTTGATTTATCAAAACTACTATAAGCCTTTTTTACCTTTTCACATTCAGGCCAACCATCTTTTATCTCTTGGCAGAGAATAGAAAATGTAAGCATAGTAGCTGCAAGAGTGATTCCTTTTAAACCATTTGTATACATATCTAATGGATCAACATCTGTCTTTTTCATAAGAACCTCCTGACTTATGCCTATAATATAAAACATGACATTCTCATTTTTTGAGAATATCATTTAGATAATTATTTATGATGTTACAACAGCGGGTATTTGAGACAGTTATTTCTTTTGCTGTACATGTTATAAAATCTGAGATTGTCTGAACACTTTCGGATTTTTTGTATTTTATTTCTGAATATTGCTTATCATATTCCTTTTTAGGAAGTGTTCCGTTTTTCAGCTGCTGTTTAAGTTCGCGCCTCTTTTCATTGAGTGTTTGTATTTCTTCATGCATCTTGCTTTTCATTTGCATGAGACTTGTTTCCTTTTCGCTAAAATAATCCTTGTTTTCCGTAATGATTCTGTATGCAAAAAGGAAATCCGGTATTAATTCTACGCACTTTTTTCTGACATCTTCTTCAGTAAAAAATCTGGGACACATAAACATCATGTGACTGTATTCTGAGAACTGAATCCCGCCTATGGTTGAAGAGACTTGATAGTTTTTCTTATCCCAGTTTACATAAAGAGTAATTCCATCTTTTGTTAATTCAAAACTTCCATTAGTCTTTTCCATAAGTTTTCCCCTCGCTTTGTATTTTTCTGGTATTCTCAATTTCACAAATTCTTTTACCCTCTTCTATCAGCTCTCCAGCTTCTTTTAACATGTCCTCATAATAATCTTCAATTTCCTTAAGCATTCTTTTTACTTTTGTTACAGCATCTTCCATAACTTCACCTCCATAATTTATTTTCTCAAGAACTATATCACTAACCATTCTCATAAAATGAGAAATCTGTTTATGCAAAATCTTTTTTGTGAGGTAAAAGATGAAAAAGATTCGACACATAACTTCCTGTACTTATTATTTTCCAGGAGTAAAATACGCAGAAAAACTTTTAAAAACGGAAGATAAGTTTTTAGACAAACTGTATTGGAAACGATGGAACCAGATTCTTAATAAAAATCATAAGTTTAGATGGACTGAAGAGAACAAAGAAAAAATTCTTAAAGTAAGTGATGTTTCTCATACAAAGTACCTTGAATTGATTCAAAAGATTCAGGATCTGGATAAGAAAATTTCACCGATTGCAGAAGAATCCCCTGACTACTGTATTGAAGGCACGCTTTATTGCGGTATTGAATTACCAAATGGAGATGATTTTTACACTAAAGTATGTACTGAACATTGCCGTAAAGACCATAAACTAGACATTGATGAATGGCAACTGAACAAAGAAGTTCTTTTACCATGGAAAGCGTTGCGGGAAGAAAAACTTTCTTATACAATGTATTGTCTGCTTGAAGAACACAGAATGGCACTAGATGAAGTTATACAACTTACAGAAGATAGTTTTTATATGGAAATTATCATAGAGCTAGAATAACTTGGTAACTCTTGATCCATCTCGAATCAAGAGTCTGATTGTCTATTTTGCTAATTCACACTCATATAATACTTTATTTTCCAGATATAAAATAATTTTAGTAGAATCTTCATTATCTTTTTTAGAAGTAATTTGTAACTTTGCAACATTACATTCCGCATCCACGAAATAATCAATGAATTTATATCCAGACTGTTTTCTATGGGAAAGCTGTTTCACATCAATTTTTGCATCAGCAAAATCGTCATATAAATCTAAAAGATAACTATAATCGGAATCTTCACCTAGATATTCCCAGTTTGTAACTTTTAACCACTGAATACTTTCAGAACTAACAAGTTTGAAATCAAATAATATCATTCCATGATTATTACATATTTCTAAAGTAGTACCTTTATTATCATTATATTCTTTTAGAAAAGCAGATTTTGTATTGTAGTCTTCTTCAGATGTAAGTTTAAAATTATAAGACTTAGATAAATTACTTAATGTATTTTCAACATCAGAAAATAATTTCTCAATATCATCAGAATAGTTCTCACAAAATACAAGCAATTCATCCATTTTATTATTCTTAAAAACAGCAGTAACAGTTAAAAAATTACATTCTATTTCATAGAACTTTGTCTGTTTTTTCTTGAATATTAATTCTGCATTTTTATCATAATCGGTAAGTTCGCTTATTGTAAAACCTTCTTTTTCGATATTCTTTTTTACTTCTTCTGGAGCCTGTCCGAATTTTATACCATAAAACCCTTCAAAAGCCTCCGCGAATACACTGCTCCCAAGAAATAATATCACAAGGAAAAAATGAACTCTTTTCATAAAAACACCTCCGTTATTAGATTATAACATCGACAAGCAACAACTTACAAATCAATGTCATTTTCACTAGTACATGTAAAACCAGCAGAAGTGTTTTGTACTCCTGCTGGCTCTAACAAACTACTGCTTATCAAGCAGGCTTGTAGATTTTGCAACTTGAACCAGTACCTTCTTTGTCTGGATTATGGCCAACTTTACTGTTGTTAGTAAAACTACTGGCATTCGAACAGTGATGTGGAACACTTGAGTTCTTATGACACTCATAATATGCACAAGTCGGGCACATACTGGTTGGTAAGTTTTTTAAATTAGGCATAGGCTTTCCTTCTTTTCTTAAGATTTTTTATTACACGCCTTACGCGGTAAATCCAATTTTCCCTTTTTTTGAATATCCTTCGTCCTTCCACTGCTTTTTCTTTTCTACCTGAAGCTTTTTGAGTTCATCCAGAATGTATTCTGACTTTACGTCATCCGGATTCATAAAGCGGATACGGCTGGAAAGGGCACCAAAGTCACCTGGGGTTACACTTTCACAATCTTCCAGTTCTTCGATTTCTTTATTTGAAAGATGGAATGACGGGAAGTATTTTTCAGCCATGATTTTTATTCCATCAAACTTCATCGGCTTAAATTCTACAAGTATATGGAAACGGCGCTGCATTGCAGGATCCATGATGTTACGTAGGTTTGTAGTACAGATAAGGATGCCGGAAAATTCTTCCATCTGGGTAAGGAACTCGTTTACAAGAGAACGTTCCCAAGTGCGCTGTGCCTGATTTCTGTCATAGAAGAAAGTATCTGCTTCATCAAACAGAAGAATAGCATCATTCTGTTCAGCTTCTTCAAAAGCCTCGCGGATATGTTGTTCATCCTGACCTACATATGGACTTAAAATGTCACTCGGGCGGCGGAGAATAATTTCTTTTCCAAGCTGTTCTGCCATGTAACGGGCAAGTTCTGTCTTTCCTGTTCCGCTTAAACCATAGAAAAGCATTCGTATTCCGTTTTCAGTATTCTTATTCCTTTCTGCAAATTTGGCTGCATTCTGAACCATATTTACAATTTCGCCCGGATTCATGGAAGCATTAAGAACTCGCAAATCATATTCTGCTTTTACTCTATCACGCATTTTCTTTTTCTTACCATTAAGCAAAAGAGAGTTTTCCTTCATTACGGTATCTGCTTTTTTAAGGAGAGTTTCTTCATCCTTACATTCCATTGCATCAATTGTTTTCACAATATTTTCTACGCTCTGGCCAGTAAGATGATACTTTTCAAGCATCGAAACTAATTCTGTCTTGGCACTTTCAGTAATATCCAGATCTTCAAGTCTCTGCTCTGCAATACTTTTCAACATAGTTTTAGGCATTGCTTCAAAACGTATGCTGAAAGTAAAACGGCGGCGGGTAGAATCATCAATCTGCTGCTGATGGTTTATGATGTAAATTACTTTGTCCCTGTTGTTTTCAAGCATCTTATTGACTGTACCTTTTGTTTTTGAGGGAGACATTCCAAAAAAACTGAAATCCATAGTTCTTAAAAGAGAATCAGCTTCATCAACAATCAATACTGAATCCTTACGCTCCATTGAAAGAAGACAAACAAGACGGCCTAAAACATTACACCTTTCATTTGTTTCTGCTTCATTCTTGAAAATATAAACCTGTTTTCCAGTCTGCTTACAGAGAGATTTTGCAAGCTCCGTTTTTCCGCTACCTGGTTTACCATAAAAAAGAATAGAGACAGGATTTTTTCCATTCAACAAGTCGCTGCAAATTTCCATAGATTCCTGTTTGATAGAAAAACTATCCAAAGAGTAAGCGTCACTGCAATCCTGAATTTTCAGCAAGTCACTAAAATATGGTTCAATACTCTGAGATTCAATGCATTCATTCAGAGAAGAATCGTAATCACCTTCACCATCAATAAAACCGAATGATTTTAATTTCTGATCACTTCGGAGCATATAA
>ODAI010793605.1_pt1 | contig 13917 bp, 15 predicted proteins | sample 1539321 | NCBI WGS metagenome assembly ODAI01 (sample SAMN02144231, study PRJEB22623) | gut metagenome | biome: sheep rumen | host: Ovis aries | place: New Zealand
ATCCTGGATATGTATTTACTTCATTAATAAACATTTTAATTGGCTTTCTACCCTTATCTTCATTACCATTTATAACATCGTCTAATGACCATAAAAAACCACGTTCACTTGGAATTAATGAACTTAGATATTGTGCTGTATCAACATCAATACCATCAGGATACTCTGCACTACGATAACCGCGGCAAGCTGTTAAAATTGTTGAACGAGTTCCTTCAGTTCCAAAAGTTGCTATTAAAGTACAACCTAAATTTTTTCTACTTAAATCATCTATATCCTTATTAAAGTTTTGACCTCTTTCTTTTTTAATTTCATTTAAAATTCTTGGTCTTTTACTTGGACACAAATCTAAATCTATATCTCCTAATTCAACACGTTCTTTATTCAAATATCTCCAGAATGGAAGATTCCATTTAATCGGATCAAGTTGAGTTATACCTAAAAGATAATGATTTAATCCTGAACAACTTGAACCACGACCTGCACCTACCATACTTCCGCATTCCCAGAATAAATTAACATAATGTTCCAAAGTTACAGGATAACTAAACATATTAGTTCCTAATTTTTCACTTATTGTCTTTTTTATATCTGCTTCTTCTTCAAGTCTATTTAAATAAGTTTCATTATATAAATCTAATTTTTGCAATCTTTTTAAACATTTATTTACCCAATATCTTTCAACTTTATCATCTGAATTAAGCATTTCCGCTAATATTGGATAACCTAATTGATGCCAATCATTTATTTTTGGATAGTCTTCTACTTCTACTTTTGGAATAGTTTGATTATGTGCTAAACTAAATTTTTCTATCTTATTATAAATATTATAACTATTTGCAAACATTTCATTTATAAATTCATCACTAAACTCTGATGCATATAAATTTTCTTTTATTTCTTCATTATCTTGAAGATATGCGAACTCATAAAACTCATCTACTTCACGTTCACCAAATTTACTATTAAGATATGCCTTATGAACATATCTATCTTCTTTTTTAAGGTAATGTGCATCTGAACCTATAACCATTTTTAAATCAAATGCTTTTGCAATAGCAGGAAATCTTTTATTTACTAACACTTGATCGCGGCTAGCTCCTGGCGCACATTCTATATAAAAATTATCTTCTCCAAATACTTCTTTACACCATAATAAAAAGTTTACTATATTATTATGTGCGGTTGCCGCACCATTTGTATCTCCTGTTTTTTCTGCATTAATTAATGCTAAAGTATTAACACTTAATTCTCCACCTAAACAAGCGGTTGTTCCTATTAAACTATTTGGATACTTTGATAATATTTCTTCTAAATCACTTTTTAAAGTTGGAACTCTTTCAAGACCTCTATCCCAATAACTATTCATCCAAGCTCTTGAAGATAACTCTCTTAAAGCTCTATGACCTTCTTTATTTTTTGCAATTAAAATAAAGTGATAATATCTTTGTCCCATATCACGAGTATCTGTTAAATATATTTCATTTCCTAAAGCAATTTTAAAATCAGGATTTTTTTCTTCTATTTCCTTTTGATAAAAATTAATCTCAGGATGCGAACATAATGCTTCGTGGTCTGTGATTGCAATACCAGCTAATCCTAATTCTATTGCTCGATTAATTAAATCTTTAGGACGATTAATGGAGTCTAATAATCTTAAATTACTATAATGCGTATGACTATGTACTTCAAATCTTTTGCTCCAATCCATATTATCATTCCTCCTTCACTTTATCTATATATATTATATCATTATTTTTCTTAAAAATCAAATGGTTCGTCCTTGATTGAAGCTAGACTATTAATCGGATAATCTAACTCTTTACATTCTACTCCATGTGCATTAAAGAAATCTTGTAGCGGTTTACGTTCACTACATGGATTAGTTGGAGTTTCATACACTATAAGGACTATTATAATTTCTTCATTTATTTTATTAGCAATAGTATAACGGTTAGCTAAATCTTCCATATCTGCCATCATTTTATCAAAATCTATTTTTTCTAAATTTTCACGATATTGACGCAAAAAAGAACAAGTGTTATAATTTTTATCTTCACATGGACATATCTCTGGACCGTGATTAGACTGTCTACCTTGTTCAATGATAGGCTCTATGCGCAATCCGTTTAATATATCTCTTTTATCTTTAAATAGATAAAAATAGTCCCCAGTGAATGCATGAAACCATTTTGGGTCTCATATCGCAGTAGAGACTGGAATCATATTTTTTTTAAAATTTCTGATTTGATAAAAATAACTTGTTCTAATTTTCATGAATATACCATTCCTCTCTTATATCTTGAGAATCAATAACTAAATAATGATTTGGTTCTTCAACATCATATAAAAAATATTGATTTAATTTTACAGATACAGTATCTGGATAATCATCTCCATGCGGATTCCATTTAAAACTAACTTCCATAGGAATCTGTTTATCTTTCATTTCTTTAAAAGTGTAAAAAATATTATAAGCATTATTTGAAATAAATTTTTTAAAATTATTTAAGTTATCAATAGTTAATTGACAAGCATTATACTCAATATAAGTAGGAACTATAATTTTTTGCATTTCTCCTCCTTTTCGGCGGCTGCAGGTTATGCAGCTCTACTCTGAGTTTGATTCTCTATTGAGCGGTTTCCGCGGAATACATTAGTAGGTTTGTAAAAGTTTCTTGTAGCATTACTTAATATTTGTTCATCTAATTGCTCTTGTGTTTTATCTTTTCCTTTTACTTTCCATCTAAAAGCAAATTTAGTTGGTTTAGTTCCAGGAAAGCAATCTATAATTTTCCATACTCCTAATTTACTTTTATCTTTTGGTGTTTCCATATACCACACTGCGTATCTATCAAACATTAGTCTATCAAATTTATATTTTTTATTCATTAAAATCTCTCCTCTAATCTTTCTTTATAATAACTAGTTTTTTAGCAGCCCTAGTCGCAGCTGTATATAACCATTGTTTATGTTCTTCTTTCTCAAAAGGGAAGCCTTCTTCTATAACAAGTACATTATCCCATTCTGAACCTTGTGATTTATGACAGGTAATGGCATAACCATAAGTAAACTGGTCTGGAATTTTATCTTGAAATCTCCAATTTCTACCCATCTTATAACTTGTTTTCCAATCTAAACCTGGGACTCCAGTAGTGATTAATTGTTTATCCATATTTAATATACCATAGTCTTCTTCTGTATCCGATATAAAATTAGCAGTTAATATATCTAATTTTTTTGGCTGTCCATCACTAGTTATTTGTCTAGGTAAATTAATATATGTACTAAAACTATCTTTTAAATATCCAATAGTTCCATTAACGAGAGGGTTATCATTAACTGAATATATATCCCAATTATTTTTTAAACAAATAACTTTATCACCGTCTTGCGGACCTCCGCTTCTACCAAGCAAATCTCTCATTTGATTATTTAAAGCTATTCTAGTTTCATTTTTTGCACAAATTATCTGGTCTGCCCATAATAGCATACCTGTTGTTAATTCATCTTTATTTAAAACTTGAACTTCTTTTCCTTGATAACAAGTTAAAGGTTTTCCCGCTCTTATATCCATAGTTAAATTAATAATTTCACTTTCCGCTTCTTGACGCATAATTTCATCTAGGAATATATGTGGATGGTCTAATAAATGATTATCTTCATTTTTGTTTATTGGCGGCAATTGACCTGGGTCTCCTAAACATATAATATGAACATTATATTTAATTAATCGTTGTAAAAGTTCTTTTGGTACCATACTGCATTCATCTACTATAACTATTTTATATGGTATAAACTCTACGGGTTTACGAAAGAAAGTCCCATCTGGTTTAGGAATACTTTCAAATAGTAATTTATGTAATGTGCTTACATTTTTATTACCTTTTTTTTGTAAAACTTGTGTTGCTTTACCTGTAAAAGATGTATATATAACATCCTCATCTGGATCGATATTAGGTAAAGCGGCGACTATAAATTTAACTAGTGTCGACTTACCTGTTCCCGCATATCCAGATATAACTGTGTAGCGTTCTTTTCGTTTATATCTATCTATTGCTATATCTAAACCTTGCTTTTGCTTGTCATTAAGTTCCATTTATAGTCTCCTTTCTAATATAGTAATTAAACTATCTAATCTCCTTATAATTTTTTGCTCATCATCATCTACTCTTTTTAAATAGTTAATAATATCATCATTTTCTTTATGTAATTTATCTACTTCGTTTGCAACTGCTTGAATTACTTTATTATTTTTTAAAGCGGCAATATCATCATCACTTATATTTTTCATTTGAGCAAAGAAACTAATTAAAGATAAAAAATCTAATATATCAAAATTCCTGTTTATATTATTATTATTCAATATTATCATCTCTTTTCATATATTTATATTATATCATTTTTATTTAATAAAATCAATTAAAAGAGATATTTTCCTGAACCAGTAATTTCATAATCTTCTATAAATATTTGTGGAGATATATTCCCCATTCATTCATTCTGATTACATTTTCCTACAATGTTTAATGATAAATATGCACCTTCAAAATTTTCTAAATTAAAACACTCTTCATCAGTTGCATTAAATTTCATTAAACTTATTTTATTTGGTAAAGATATTTTTAATGTATTTCCTGTTTTTCTATATACAGTTATCATATCTTTACTTATTTTTAAATTTTCAATAGCCACAAGAGCTTCATCAAAGTCTTTTCCCCATAAATTACCTAAATTAGCAATAGTTAAAATGTCACTTGCTTGAACATCCGCTCCATTGTAAATATAATCTACATAATATATAGGTTCTGCAGAAATATCTGCTAATGCAGCATCAGTCTCAGTTAAAAATCTTTCAATCTGATCTTCCGCGAGACACATACCAAATGCATTTTCATGACCTTGGCACCATTCAGCCCCAGCCGCCTCACATATAGTTTTAAAATTAGTTACGCCTGTTGCTTCATATCCTCTTGCGCTACCTTGATATAATACTCTACTAGCACTAGTTACAAAAACTTCAGTTCCATCTTGCAACATAGTTGTATGTCCAGGATCGATTTCTAAGGTTTTACTTAATATACAACAAGGTCTTTGATATTTATTAGCAATTTTATTTGCAATTAATCCCGCAATATTTCTATTTAATTCTTTATCATCAAGAGTAAATAATATAACTTTATGGTCTAACAAACTTAAATCCTCTATTAAAATTTCTAGTTCTTCCATTGTTTTATCTTGTTCTCTTGTCTGTCTATTTTTAACATTTGTAGACATACGAACTGCTTGGTCTACTAATCTTTCCATTTCACCTGGAGTATGTCCGCGTTTATTAGATGGTATCATTTCAAAAGCTTCATGTTTTAACATTGATTTGAATAATAATTCTTTTTCTTCAATTTCTCCACTGCGTTGAACTGCATTAATCATAGGAACTATATAAAATGCTGCGTCTATTGAAGTAATATGTTCACCTAATTTAAATTTATTCTTTTGCCACATTTCATAAATATATGGATTGTGAATATTTTCAGGTTCAAAGCCTTTCATAATCAAATGTTTTGTTTCTATTGATGTTAATGACATCATGTCTCCAGTAAGACCTAATGCTACTAAATCTAAATAATAATCTGCAAAATGAGTTTTCATTTTTTCATCTATATATCTACAAAATTGATAGACAACACCAACGCCTGATAATTCTTTGTTTGGATAATTCGATAGTTGATTATTAATTACAATAGCATCATCACTTATTTTATCAGCTAAGTGGTGGTCTAATATTATTGTATCAATATTTTTCTTTTTAAGTGCGGCATGGGCTTCATAATCATTAGATCCAGCATCAGGAATTAATACTAAATCAAAAGTGTGTGAATTAATATAATCCATACAATCATTCAATCCATGCTGTTTTCCTTCATGAACCCATCACTTAAGATTTGATTCAACCCAGCTTGGAACCAGGTCATGAAGATAATTAATAAGTAATGCAGCAGAGGTAAAACCATCGCAATCGCAGTCTACAATTACTAAAGCACGACTTCCCGCAGCAATGTGTTGTATTAAACATTGAGCAGCTTGAGTTAAACAGCTTTGACCAAATGCTTCTGGCTTATTAATATCTTCATCGGTGGTGTTTAAATAATGAGCTACTTCCGCGAGTGGAATATGTCTATTTGTTAATATTGTTTCTATTGTAGAATATTTTGGATTAATTGGATTTATTAGTTGATATCTCATTATTATCCTCCTTTAATTCATAATATTTACATAATCTTGGTAAACTTTCATAATTAATTATTTTATCTTTTAATAAACATTCTCCATATCCTATTGTTAATCAATGAGGATATAAATAATATTTATAATATTTACATCATTTACATTTTTTATGTATCGTTCTATATTCTTTTATTTTATTCATTATCATCGCCACCTGCAGATAATATACACATTAGTACAAATCCACATATAGCACCAAACATAAATCAGCCTAAATTACTTAACATTATAACATTACTCTCCTTTCAAAAAGTTGAGTAAAGATTTCAGGGCCACAATCAATTGGAGCGTCTTTATATCCTAATAAATTCCATTTATCAAACATAAAACTAATTTGAATAATAGAACTATATTTTTTATTTATATCGGTTAATTTTTTAACCCAGCCCTTCCATTCTTTATCTCCTATTTCTTTAAATTGTTTATCAAAAGCAATTACAATTTCTTCAACATCTAAAGATTTTAAAAGTTGTATTTGATAATTTGTCAAGTTGCTTCCGCACACTGCGACGCTAATATCATTATCAATTCCAAAATAAGATTGATATAACAAACAGCTTTTTTCTCCTTCAAATACAATCGCTTTTTTTATTTTTCTAATATTATCTTTACTATTATTTAAATTATATAAATTAAAACCTAATGGGTGGTTGTACATTTGATAATTTAAAATAGCTGGTTTATATTTTCCATTTTTCTCTTCTTCTTTAATTAATGTTCTTTCTCTAATTCCAATTAATTTACCATCAATATTATAGTGCGGGATTACTATTCCCCATGAGATTGGATCAAACGCAATTCCGCAATTATCCATCGCTTCTTGAGATATACCTTCTTTTAACCACATAGGAATTTTTGGTCTTGGTAAATATTTTAAAATTTTATCATCATAAAATTTAAACTCAATTATTTTTTCTTGTTTTTCTTGAGAACTATTTTGTTCATATTTATTAAGAATTTGCCAATCCCCTACTTCTTCATTACTGTAAACAAAATTTTCATTTGAGATTGCCAAATTGAAAAAAGTAATTACAAATTGAATAGCTTGGAATAAAGTAAAATCAATACCTTCTAATTTTTTATTTTTTATAATAAAATCATATATATCAAATATATCACTACATTCAGTATAACATCTAAACAATTTAGTGTTGTCATAATAATATAATTTATGGCTTTGACCCCCATGACATATAGTTCTAGCTATAATAATATCGCCTTTAAGTATTGGGTCGCCGCCAAGAGCGTATAGTAATTCTTTTATTTGTTCTATTGTTAAACTATTTTTAATATTTTCAGACCATTCTTTTATATTATCCATTACTATTCACTCCTTTTCATATAATTATATTATAACAAAAATTATTTATATAATCAATTAGAAAGCAGAAACTTGCAACTTAGGATTAACATTTATTTTAAAGTCAGGTAAATCTACTAATTGATAATTGTAATCAGTAGCAAACATAGGTATTACGCGGCAAGTGGCTTGATTTGCTTTACACCATAATAAAATATCTTTATATTGACCTCTACGATTTTTATAAACAGATATTTTAATTGTAGGTTCTTCAAATTTAAATCTTGCTATAACTTCTCTTAATGCTTCTTTATCTTCTTTACTTGTTTTAAGCATAATCATACCTAAGTCAATTTTATCTGCTATTGATTTTGCTCCACGCAATAGGTTTTGGTCATATTGTTGTGCGGTAGTGTAATCTGCATTAAGTTGAGTAGCAGTAAGAATAAATACTCCATATTCATTACATATATCTTTTAATTTAATTGAAATCATAAATAATACATTGTCTTCTCTTAAACCTTTAATTCCAGTTTTTGAAGTTACTTCACTTAATATTTTCATTGAAGTATGTAAATAGTCAAAGAATACATATCTAACATCCCACTCATGAATACCAAATTTAATAGTATTTTCGATATCTTTCATTGAGAAATCAGGTAATTTTTTAATATATAACGGACACTTTTTAATAAGCTCAGCCGCATAAATAACACGTTCTAATTCTCCGACTTCATATGCATTATATATAATATGATTTTCATTTACATCAGATAAAAATGCTAACATCATAGTCTGTATTTCATCAACTTCTTGCTCTGTTGTTATAAACATAGTAGGTTCTTTAGTTCCATTTTCAACCCATTTACCTAAGTCTGAATCGTATATTTTATCGCAAGCTATTGAACATGCATCTGCAATCATACTACGAGTTTTACCAACACCTGTTGCCGCAGACCTTAAATAGAATTTTTTTAAACGAGCTCCACGTGTGACTGTATTAATAAGAGGCCCATACATTGGATATCCAATTTCAGGTCGTTTTTGAAGATTTTCAATTAATTCAACCATTCTATCTCCGGCTTGAATAAAATCTTCATTTGAGTCATCTACATATTTCATTCTTATTTCAGTAATTTTTTTATCTATTAAATCTGCAATACTATCAAGAGATGAATTGTCTAACCAATCTTCTTGAGCTTGTTTCTTTTTAACATCTAGTATATTATTAATATCGTATAACCAGGATAAATCCATGCCCGCGTTGCTACACATACGCAATAAAGTCATTTTTTTTACTCTTTGATAATAATAATCAAAAGTAGATAATTGTACATTTTCTGTTATTTTTTGTAAATATTCTGCACCTTTATACGTTTTATAAGTTGCTAAACTTTTTGGTCTATCTTTTAAATAATCTTCTATTGTATTAACATTAACTTCTTTTGCTCCAAGAGCATGAAGATTGTAAATAGAGCCAAATAATATTTTATGAAATTCTTCAGTAAAATCATCTTCATTGAAGAAATATCTTTCATCATCTAATAAAGAAGGATTTTGATAGATGCACCCTATCACTTGAATAGTTGCTGATAAATCTACATATTTCGCCATTTGCTACCCTCCTAATCTTCATTATCATCTATCTTAAATAATTTTGTTGGATTTGTATAAACACGCGGAGAGGCAATTTCTACTTCTTCAACTTTAGGCTTATACTCTCCAATATTATCATTAACTAATTTTGCCAAATATAGTGTATAATAATATTTTTCGGCATCATCATAAACATATGGGACTATTCCAATACCATCTTTAGCCAATTCTGTTGTATGCCCTTGTATTTCATACCACCAATATAAAGTCTTTAACATTCCAGAATAACTATACCCATATTCTTCTCTAAAATCTTTAATTTGTTTTCTTGTTTTTGCATTAATAGTATTTACTTTAAATAATTTTTTTATATATAATTCTAAACTATTATAATCTTTTTCATCTTGCGGAATTGTGGCTTCTACTTTTTCGGCGCAAGTTTTATGCGCATATCGTCTAGAGCTAACTTCTACAGCAGGCTCTAAATCTCTGTCAAAGCGGATCCCGCAATACTTACAAGTAACAAAATGTGCCATACTCTATACACCTTCTTTTCTTCTTTATTATATTATAACATAATTTTAAGTAAAAATCAAAAAAGAGAAGATATAGTTTATGTCTAGATATCTTCTCTTTATCACTCCTCTTTATTCTTATTTTATTAAATCTTCTAAATCAATTACAATAAGATTAAGCATTTCAACTTGGTCTCTTGTGCATTGACTAGCTTTTTTACCTTTACCAAGATACTTTTCAGTAATTTGTGTAATTTTAGGTGTCCATACTTCTTCCATTTCTTTTTCAGTATGAGAAGTTATAATTTTTGTAACTATTTCTTCAAATTTTGCTTTTACAGTATCGAAATCTAATTCTTCTATTTTAAATTCATTCTTTTCATTAGTTACAAATTCTGCACCTTTTTCTTTTGCGGCAGCATCTATAGCATCATTAAGTGCTTTTACAAGAGCATCATAATTAGCAGGTACTTCTTCTACCATATGTTTAAAGCGGCAACCGCATGTTACACTACCATCTTGAGAACGTAATCTAATTTTACGAGTTGTTACTCCATCTGTTGTATCTGCATACATATAACCATAAATATCAGCCATATTTTCAATTATCCTATTATAAGTATCTGATACAGAAGGTCTGATAATTGAAAATTCAGAACCATCTGATTTCTTAAAGCTACCTTCTTTATAGTGAGCAATGAAATATACTGCATATCCTAATTGAGCTATTGAACGGAATACTTCTTCAAATTCTTTTTTAAGTAAAGTCCATCCTTGACCATAAGGAATTTCTCCTAGCGCATTAACTCCATTTTGTCCGCATATATATTTTTCGCATTGGATTGCCGCAACATCTACGGTATCCACTATAATAGTTGAGAAGCTTTCTTTATTTTCAGGTTTCTTTAATTCTCTTACTACTTGTTTAATTTCTGACCAAGATGAAATATCTTGAGCAATAATTCCAGCTAAAGCATTGTAACCGCGTTCAAATGCTAGTAATAATGGTTTAGGCATATCTGCACCTAAAGAAGTTTTACCTACTTTTGGCGCTCCATATATATAAGTAATATATCCACTTAAATCTCTACTTACTTTATGAGGTGTTAATTTTTGTAAATCTATAGCCATTTTATATTTCTCCTTCTTCTTTATTCTTATATATTAAATAAGGAGGAGGCTATGCTCCTCCATTTATAGAGTTTTATTAAAAATTAAATGTTCCTTTAGCTGCAGTTACAGTAGTAGTTGTAGTTGTTGATGTAGCTGCTGGAGCTGGAGTAGATCCTCCATCTCTTTGAGCTCTATACTCTTCACTACGTTTCTTTGTGTCTGCTAACATTAATTCTCTATCTTGCATAGCCTTTTGAACTTCAGCAACAGTTAATACAGTTTCATCTCCAAAATCATATGGTACTTTTGATGTTCCTGTGATAATCCATTCTCTTATTTTTCTTTCAAAAGTTCTAACAGCTTCTTCTCCAAATGCAGTTTCTTCTTTTACTTCATTTGCGATTGAACCACAATTAATTCTACCCCATACTTTTGTGAATACTGGTTCATTTTGAGATGCATTTAAATCTTCAAAATATCCCATACCTTCATCATTTCTAACGATAAAATCAACAGGTAATAACGCATTTCTAAAATTAAATATAGCACCTTTTACTACTACATAATCTTTATCTATATTTTTTTCAGGGTCAGCTTCAACTCTTGTTACATTTGTGATTAACATATCAGTTGTAAATGTATTTCTTTCATTTTCTGGACCTAAGTCAGATATGATTGTAACAAATCCACCTTCATTTACTTTAGTTGATACTAATCTATCATCTTGTGTATAAAAATCATTTAATGCTAATGCAGTATCAATTCTTACTTTTAATGCTTCATCTTTTCCATCTGTAACCCAAGTTTTACCACCATTGATAATTCTATCTAAATTTGTATAAGTTGCATTTTTATTTCCTGAGTTAGTTGTTTCTACAACATATGTAAAGTGTACTGGAATTACTATTAATCCTTCTTCGTCAACAGCAACTTCAATATTACCTGATATAAATTCTTTACCAAAGTTTTGAGATGCTTGATTTTGTACAGTTTTCTTTACTAAATTATGTTGATAAATTCTACCTTCTACTCTTTCAGTATTAATCATTTTTTTCATTTACTTTCTTCTCCTTTTCTAATTATTCCTTTAATTTTCATTTTTCTATATTAATATTATATCAAAAATTTTTTTAATCGTCAAGCTGAGTTTCACTGCCTAAAGTTGTCAACTCATATGTCACAGGGTTTGTAGCTTGTTTGCGGCAATACCCCTCATTAAGTAGCTTTTTCATAGCTCCAGACACTGAACGTGGAGGCATAAATAATAATTCTCCTAATTGTTTTGAACTAAAGGTTTTATATGTTGCTTGATTTTGTTGCATACAAATAAGTATTTTTCTACCATTTTCAGTAAAAGTGTTTTGAGTTTTTTCTTTCAATTCAGTATAAAAATCCATTGCCGCAGGACTAAAATATTTTGTATATATTTCTAATTCTTTTAAAAATTCATTCATTGTCATATTATTTTTCCTCCCTATCTATCTTTCTTTATATAATAATAATGATTTCTTGATATTTCATTACATATGTGTAATTTAAATGCATCATCAGTATTAAACCACCATTCATTTTTACAATGTTTATCATATTGTGCTTCAGTAATTCCAGTTTTATCAATTAAATAAGTTTTTATATTTGCTTGAATAGTAGTTAATAACATATTTTTGCTATAAAAAGTAGACTCATTTTCTTCTTCAACTGGCTTTTGGGAAATACTGTCTGTAAACATAAATGTTGAATCAGCGTAAGCAAATCTTTTATGCCCAGCTAAATACACTAAAAAACTCTCTTTATGCACAGAGCCAATATTAAAGGTATAAACAGGTGTTTTAGATATTTGAATTGAATTAGCTATTGTAATTGCCGCATCTAAACTTCCACCAATTGAGTTTATATAAAGTTTAATAGGTTCTCTTTCAGATAATGAAATTCCCATTTCATCATCGACTAAATTCCAAAATCTGATATAAGCATCAATAGACTCAGCTATTTGAGGTGTTAAAGTATCTAATTGTAATTCTCTATTGCTAATTTTCATATATTTTGGAATATCTTCAAGAGAAGTAATATATTGTTTATTTTTGTTCATTCTTTTTAGAAAAGATAACCACATATTATTTTTCTCCTTTCATTTTCTAATTATATTATATCATTTTTTATTTAATAAATCAAATTAGGAATTTCTAATTCCCTTATTAGAATTATACCCATAATCATATGAATTATATAAATTAATATAAAAGGCTTCTTTTTCATTTAAATCTGCAGCAGCGCACTCCTCAAGCATTTCAAAAGTAAAGTTATCAATTCCTTCTTTATACATAGCTTGATATAATTTATTATTTGCGGGAGTATCTATTCCAAGACCGCATTTCATATGTTCGCGCCATCTTTCTCTAATTTTTTTAGCTTGTCCTATATAGCATAATTTATTTGTTTTATTTGTAATTTTATATATTCCGCATTTTTCTTCTGTTCCTAATACTCTTGCAGCAAGTTCATTTGCTTTTTTAGAATAATATGTTTGTCATATAATCATGCGGATAGGTCTAGGATCACGGAGTTCATTTTCAATAGATTGTAATATTTTAGTTTCTCGTTTATCTACATCATCAATAGATAAAGAATAATATTCTGCTTGTTGTTGTATTTTTTCTTCTTCTAGTTGTGCTTGAATTGCGGCGGTGCGGGTTGCAGAAATTTTATCTAGATCTATGCGGATTTGATCGATTTCCGCATTAACTTTATTTTGTATATCTCCATAGCTTTTGTTTAATAAATCTATTGCCGCATAATATTCTTTTTCTTTTAGTTCATATTCTTTATCTAAAGTATCCATATAATTTTCAAATGCATTTCTAGACACTTGTTCAGATTCTTCTATTGACTTTTGTATAATATCTAATTCTTTTTGTTTTTGTTCATAAAAATTATTTATTAATCTTTGTTTTTCTAATAAATTTTCATTTTCTTTATATATTTTTTCATTTTCCCTTTTAATTTCTTCATTTATTGTTTCTATTTCTATATGTTTATTTTTTTCTTTATAATATAGATAAAATAATACACAAGAAACAATTAAAAGTATAAAAATTAATCAATACATAA
>ODAI011349694.1_pt1 | contig 13915 bp, 14 predicted proteins | sample 1539321 | NCBI WGS metagenome assembly ODAI01 (sample SAMN02144231, study PRJEB22623) | gut metagenome | biome: sheep rumen | host: Ovis aries | place: New Zealand
GCTCTGGGGCGACGAGGTGGAGTCCATCCGCAGTTTTGACATCCTGAGCCAGCGGTCCCTGGAGAAACTGGAATCCATCAACATCTATCCCGCCACGGAGATGATCCTGGAGGGCAGGAGGCTCCGGGAGGGCCTCCGGGAGATCCGCCGCGAGGCCGGCGAACTGGAGCAGAAGCTCCGGAAGGAGATGCGCACGGAGGCGGCCCACAGGCTCAAGACGACGGTGGAGAGCCTCTGCGAGGAGGCGCTCGAATTCGGCGATTACAGCGGTCTGGAGAGTTATATCCGCTATTTCTATCCGCAGACCGGCAACTTCCTGGACCTGTTCCCGGTGGATCAGACCATGCTTTTCTACGACGAGCCGGTGAGCATCCGCCAGCAGGCCGAGGCGGTGGAGAAGGAGTTCCGCGAGAGCATGGCGAGCCGCGCGGAGAAAGGCTACGTCCTGCCCGGGCAGATGGACCTGCTGTACGGCTGGGAGCAGGTCTGGGCGCAGACCCTGCAGTACCGGCGGTGCGGAGTCGCCCGTCTGGCGGCCGGCTGCGGCTGGTTCGGCGCGTCCGAAGCCATCTCCCTGCACGCCCGCAGTATGGCTCCGTACAACAGGAGCTTCGAGACCCTGGAGAAGGACCTGCAGAAATTCCGCCGCGAGGGGCGGCGCGTCGTGCTGCTCTCGCCCTCCAGGACACGTGCCAAAAGGCTCGCGCAGGATCTGACGGGGGACGGGATCACCGCCTTCTACAGCGAGAATCCCCGCAGGCTCCTGAAGCCGGGCGAGATCATGGCCTTCTGCGGCCAGGTCCGGCAGGGGTTTGAGTACCCGGAGATCGGCCTGTGCGTCATCACGGAAACCGATATCTTCGGTCAGGAGAAGAAAAAGAAACGTAAGATCCGCCGCTACGAGGGGGAGTCCATCCGGCAGTTCTCGGAGCTGAAGGTGGGCGACTACGTGGTCCACGAGGACTACGGCATCGGCATCTACCGCGGCGTGGAAAAAGTGGAAGTCGAGCACGTCGCCAAGGACTATATCCGCATCGAATACGGCGGAGGCGGGACCCTCTACATCCTGCCCACAGAACTGCACACTCTGCAGAAATACGCGGCCTCGGACACGGAGGCTGCGCCTAAACTGAACAAACTGGGGACCCAGGAGTGGCAGAACACCCGCAGCCGGGTGCGCAAGGCTGTGGACGAAGTGGCCCAGGACCTGGTGGAGCTTTACGCGGCCAGGCAGTCCCGGAAGGGGCATGCCTTTGAGAAGGACACGGTCTGGCAGCGGGAATTTGAGGAACTGTTTCCTTATGAAGAGACGGACGACCAGCTGAAGGCCATCGCCGACACCAAGCGGGACATGGAATCCGACCGGATCATGGACCGCCTGATCTGCGGCGACGTGGGCTACGGCAAGACCGAGATCGCCATCCGGGCAGCCTTCAAGGCGGTGCAGGACGGCAAACAGGTGGCGGTGCTGGTGCCCACCACGATCCTGGCCCAGCAGCACTACAATACCTTTACGGAGAGGCTGCACAATTTTCCCGTGTCCATCGGCCTGCTGTCCCGCTTCCGGACCGCCGCCGAACAGAGGGAGACCATCGCCGGCCTGAAAAAAGGCTCGGTGGATATCGTCATCGGGACCCATCGCCTGCTCTCCGCTGACGTGAGATTCAAGGACCTGGGTCTGCTCGTGGTGGACGAGGAGCAGCGTTTTGGCGTCACCCACAAGGAGAAGATCAAAAAACTCCGCGAGGACGTGGACGTGCTCACGCTCTCCGCGACGCCCATTCCCCGCACCCTCCACATGAGTCTCGTGGGGATCCGGGACATGAGCGTCCTGGAGGAAGCCCCCGGGGACCGCGTGCCCATCCAGACGGATGCCATGGAGTACGACGAGGAGATGGTCCGGGAGGCGATGAGCCGCGAGCGGTCCCGCCGGGGCCAGGTCTACTATGTCTACAACTACACGGCGGATATCGACCGCATCGCCGCCAGGATCCGTGACCTCGTTCCCGAGGCCAACGTGGCCTTCGCCCACGGGCGCATGCCCGAATCGGAACTGGAACGGATCATGTACGATTTTATCAGCGGCGAGATCGACGTCCTGGTGTCCACCACCATCATCGAAACGGGACTGGACATCTCCAACGTCAATACCATCATCATCCACGATTCCGACCGCATGGGCCTGTCCCAGCTCTACCAGCTGCGGGGACGTGTCGGGCGGAGCGGACGCACGGCATACGCGTTCCTGATGTACCGGAAGGACCGGATCCTCAAGGAGGTAGCGGGCAAAAGACTCGCCGCCATCCGCGAGTTTACCGACCTGGGGAGCGGCTTCCGCATCGCCATGCGGGACCTGGAGATCCGCGGCGCCGGCAGCATCCTGGGCCGGGCCCAGCACGGGCACATGAACGCCGTGGGCTACGACCTGTACTGCAAGATGCTCAACGTGGCCGTCAAACAGGCCAAGGGCGAGCCCACTGAGGAGGAGCACAACGTGCGCGTCAATCTGGACGTGGACGCCTACCTTCCGGAGACCTACATCGTCAACGAGGCGCAGAAGATCGAGATCTACCGCAGGATCTCGGAGATCGCCTCGACCGACGACTGCACCGAGATGCGGGAGGAGCTGCAGGACCGTTTCGGCGAAGTGCCGCCTCCGGCAGAGAACCTGCTGCGGATCGCGCTGATCCGCACTGTTGCCGGTTACGTCGGCGTCCGGGAGATCACCGGCAGGCCCGGGGAGATCCACTTCAAGATGGACACAGGCGCACACTGGCTGCGGCCCGAGAGGATACCGCAGCTGCTGGCGGGATACGCCGGAGCGCTCACTTTTGCCGCCGGAACGGAACCCGAGTTCGTATACAGCTACAAGCCTGCCGGGATCCCCGGGGCCATGAGCCGCTTCCTTCTGGAAAAGGTAGAGGAGCTTCTGGTGCAGTTCAACGAGACCTTGAGGGGTCAGAACTGAAACGAAACTGTTTTGTTCCATTTTCGGTTCAAATTCCAACAGGGAAATCGTTACAAAAACTTGACGACATTGTAAAAGGGCAGTAAAATCAAGCTGTCATAGTTTGTTTATTGGTAGGACTATGCCCTTTTTGACCCCCCCGCTCAGGGGCGGAACAGCGGGAACGGAAGCGATCCCGCAGCCTGCAGTGTATGCGATTGACTGACTTGTGACGCATCCTTTGTTTGAGCACGTGCTAAGATGGCAATGTGAGGGGACTGTCTTCACCAGAGAGCGGTGTGAAGGATGACCCTGCTGCTGAGCAGCAGGAAGGACGGGCGTTCTTCCGGCAGCAGAAAGGAAATAATGACACAAAAACAGCTTAACAAGCTGGATCGGGCGGATCTTCTGCGCATCATGACGGCGCAGAGCAGAGAGATCGAGGCACTCCGGTCTGCCCTTGGGAAACAGGAAACAGATACCGGGCAGACGCAGCTCCCCGATCCGGAAGAACTTCTTACGGAAGTCCGGCGGGAGACGGAACAGACGATGCGGTTCCGTGCCGTGACCCGGGTGATCTACGCCATTGCGGTGCTTTTCACCGTGATCTTCATCTCGTCCATGTTCTGGATGCCCGTGATCGAGATCTACGGGACCGGCATGAACCCCGCGCTGGAAGCGGGCCAGATCGTCCTGGCCAGGCCGGCCGCGGAGTACACGTACGGAGATGTGGTAGCTGTCAGCTACAGCGGCGGGATCATGGTCAAGAGAGTGATCGCCGTAGGCGGTGACATCATAGACATCGACGCAGAGGGCCGTGTCACGCTGAACGGCACGCCCCTGGATGAGCCCTACGCGGGCAACCTGTCGCTGGAACCGGCGGACATGAGCTTTCCATACGGCGTTCCCAACGGAAGATATTTCGTTATGGGGGACAACAGGGAAGTCTCCGTGGATTCCAGGAGCACATCGGTGGGATGCGTGCCCATCGAGCAGATCAGCGGCCGGGTCTTTCTCCGGGTCTGGCCCCTGACAAGGATCGGCGGGCTGTGATATGAACTGGCTGAAGAGACATTGGGTCACCGTCCTGCTTTCAGCGGTTCTGGTCACAGGACTGGGTCTGATGCTGTATCCGACCATCAGCGAGTGGTGGAACAGCACGCGTTCTTCCCGGGCAGTGCTCTCCTATGTGGAGACCGTCTCGGAGATGGACGAGGAGACCGCCCTCCGGTACCTGCAGGAAGCGGAGGATTATAACGCGAGGCTGCCTGAACAGGCGGACCGCTGGCAGATGTCCGAGGAGGAACTGGCGGAATATGCCGGACTGCTGGATTTTACCGGCACCGGGGTCATGGGGTATCTGACGATCCCCAAGATCGACGTCCAGCTCCCCGTCTATCACGGAACGGATGAGAACGTTCTGCAGAGGGCGCTGGGACATCTGGAGGGCTCCAGCCTGCCGGTGGGCGGGACCGGGACCCACAGCGTGATCTCGGGACACCGCGGACTCCCCGGCGTCAGGCTCCTGACGGACCTGGACAGGATCGTGGAGGGAGATATCTTCTCCATAACGGTGCTGACGCGGACAGTAACATACGAAGTGGATCAGATCACAGTCGTCCTGCCGGAGAACATGGATGATCTGGAGATCGATCCCGCACAGGATTATGTGACGCTGGTCACATGTACGCCTTACGGCATCAACAGCCACCGGCTGTTGGTGAGAGGACACCGGACCGAGAATCCGGAGGGCCCTGCGGCGGCCACGAGCGACGCCCTGCAGATCCCCTCCCGACAGGTGATCCCGGTCACGGTCCTGCCGGCGGCTCTTCTGCTGATCCTGATCGGCCTGCTCCTTCCCGACAGGAAGGTCAGACTGGGGACGATGGCGGAAGTAAGGGAAGCAATGGGCTTCCGGAGCGAAGAGACCGATGAGCAGTCATGAGGGATCTCACTCCGGAAGGGGGTAAGGTCATTTTTTACCGAAGCCGGACGTCGTGTGCGGCTGTACATACAGAAACAGCAGTAATCTGGACATTTTCAGAAGCAAAGGAATAGGTGATCGTGTTATGAGTGGCAGGAGACAAACCCCTTTTAAGAAGATCGGTGCGTTCCTCGCAGCAGCAGCCGTTGCGGTAGGGCTGTTTATGTCGCCCTTTATGATGGGCAGCGCCCTTGCAGACGAGCTGAAGGATCTGTTAACGGAGGACATGATTCTGACCCTGCACCCGGCCTCCGAGACCATGATGAACGAAGACAGCGAACTGGAAACCACGGCTGTGGCGGACATTTATCGTGTTGCCTACGCGCAGAAGGATCCCCGTTACGAGACGATCCATTTTGTGGCGCTCGACGCATTCAGCGATCTTCAGACCAAACTCTCCGATGAGAAGAGTCTCACGAGTGCCGTCTGGGTGGAACTTGCGAAGGATGCAGCCGGGATCGTCCTTCAGGACGAAGAGTTGGATCCGGTGCTGGAAGGCCAGGCGATGGAGACCGCTCTGACTCTCCCCACGGGGAGCTTCCCGATATACGGTGAGGGCACTGATCCAGAGGACTCCGCAGCGGGACTGTATCTGGTGCTGGTCCGGAACGCCAATGCGGCTATCGATCAGCATGCTCAGTACGTTTCCGGAACGGATACCATTGTTACTACCAGCACCTATAAGTACACCTACCAGCCCCTTCTGGTGGTGGTGCCTTCCACCAATAATGACCTGAAGGCTGAGGTGGACGACGATGGCAACCCTATCACGGACGAGTATGGCAACCCGATTATCCCCACTGTCATGACCAGTGACGGCGAGTGGTACAACGAAGTGGCTGTCACTCTGAAGCCCCTGCGCGAGGCCGCCAGAGGGACCTTCAAGATCGTGAAGAGAGTCCCCAAGTTCGACCAGAATGAGAACAATAAGAAGGCGACCTTCGTCTTTGAGATCAAGACGGACAATTATCCCGACTACGTCCTGGAGCCTCACTACAACGACGTGATCGAGATCTCCTTCGACAAGGCGGGCGAGAAGACCTGGCCGGACGATTACCTCAAACAGGAGGACTGGCCTACACTGCCCGTGGGCGTCAAGGTGACAGTCGAGGAGAGATATACCGGCTCGGTGTACGTACTGGACGTAGGTTATAGCGATCAAAGGGCGACCAAGACGATCGTCGCGAACACGCTCGATGAGAACCACGAGCTGGTGGACAACTCCATCATCTTCAAATTCAAGGATGACTACACCGACGACCACAGATGGGGTGGTTCCGTGAGGAACAAGTACGATGTCATGGTCAATGACGATCCAGAACACACATATTCTGTCCAGGTACAGCAGGAGTCTCATGACTACCGGAAGCAGGAACCTGAGCAGACCCAGCAGTAAAGAGGAGGGATTGAAGAGATGAAGAATTATCAGAAAATTCTACTGACCTGCGCCCTCATCGTGCTGGTCAGTGCCGGTATCAGACCTGCGCTGAGCTACTTCACCACATATGTGGAAGCTAAGGGTAAGGTCTCCATTTCTCTGGAAGAGAATGGTAGAATCGAAGAGCGTGTGGAAGAGTTGAAGAAGTCGATCTCCATTACTAATACCGGCGAACCCGCGGTATATGTCAGAGTTCAGGCTTTTGTTGCTGAGAAATTCAAAGAGAACGAAAAGTATTCTTCTGAGAGCGGCAAGTGGATCGATGGAAAAGACGGCTGGTGGTATTACAGTGATCCGGTAGCACCCGGTGCTGCAACGGATGTGTTGGATTACGAAATCACGAAACTGCCGGAAGATCTGCTCAATAATCCCGGACAGTACGGGTTTAATGTTGTGGTAGTGTATGAGACGGCACCGGTAATCTACGATGAGAACGGCCAGGCAGCTGATGTTCTGGATGTAGATGCAAATGTCTGGGGCCAGGTAAAAACGGAAGGAGGGCAGTGATCGATGAATAAGTTCAAGAAGATCATCGCAGCGCCCCATTTCTCCACAGGCGCGCTCGTGCTGGCAGCGGTCCTGCTGCTGTTCTCCTCCGTGGGGGGCATCAGAGCAGCTCTGGTAGAGCAGTCCAATTATTACGAGGGCCAGGTCGACCTCTCCAGCATCGGCGTGACGCTGGTGGAGACCAACGCCAAGTACAAGGATGGCCATGACGTGGCCAGCCGCGATTACGATGAAGGTTACAACGCTTCTGAGGACGATTATATCAACTGGCAGGGCAATGCTTCGGGGGAGCTCCTGGATGGTATGCTTTATGACGAGGATACCGAGAAAGACGAGCAGCTCAAACTGGGCAAAGCTTACAAAGAAGAGTTGCGCGTTCGTAATAGTGGCAGTATCCATGAGTACGTCCGTGTATCTGTTTACAAATATTGGCTGAACGAGGATGGAGAGACTAAAGACAGAAGTCTGGATCCCGGCCTCATCAACCTCAAGTTTGAGACCGGCAAGGGGTGGACTATTCACGAAGGCTCATCCACTAAAGAACGCACCGTGCTGTACTACTCAAGTAAACTGGCACCTGATCCTGAGGGAAAGGGACAAGGAGAAGTGTCTGCGCCCTTTACATCGACCCTTTCCATCGATAATAAAGTCGGCGCGATCGTAAGAAAAGAGTATTCTGAGCCTTATGAGAAAGATGGCGTCACTTATCAGGATTTCAAAACATACTATGCTTTTGACGGCAAGCAGTTCTGTGTCGAGGCCATCGTGGATGCCGTGCAGGACCACAACGCGGCGGATGCTATCAAGTCCGCGTGGGGCGTGGATGCAGGCGCCGTTGGCATCAGTTTATAAGAGCGGGAGAGGAGACAGAATATGAAGAAAAAGATTCTTACATGGCTGTCCGCAGTGCTCTGCCTGACGCTGAGCATCTCTGCACCGGCTCTCGCATCCGACACTACGGAATCGGGAACGGATACCACCTACTACGCGAGATTTACCAACGCGGACGAGATGGTGGACAACTTCAGCGATGACGACACTGTGATGGACGTGATCTTCAGCGGCTTGCAGCCCGGAGACGTGCGGACTTTTGAGGTGACTATCACCAACCAGAACGACAACGACACCGACTGGTATCTGGAGAACACGGTCCTCCAGACACTGGAAGAAGCTACAGATGCAGCAGAGAAATCCGGCACAGCCGGCTACACCTACAAACTGACCTACAACAATACCACACTTTTTAACAGTGAAGTGGTCGGCGGCGAGGACGACGATGATGCTGGTGTTGGTCTGCATGGCGCCACGGACGCCTTTGAGATGGATCAGGAGGAGGATAACTGGCTCTTCCTGGATACCCTCTCCAAGGGACAGAGCAGTAAGATCTCTCTGACAGTGGGTCTGGACGGAGAGACGCAGGGTAATTCCTATCAGCAGACACTGGCACAGCTGGCGATCCGCTTTGCCGTGGAGAAGAAGGAAACCGAGCCCAAAGAGATCCACAAGAGAAGATATGTCAAGACGGGCGATGAGACCAACATGATGCCGCTGTTCGCAGTGGCGGCCATCAGCGGCCTCGGACTCCTTGCACTGGGCATCTACGGTAAGAAGCTCCGCAGAGAGCAGGAGAAGGGGGTGTCCGGACGATGAGAAACAGAATCAAAAGATGGGCAGCGCCTTTCATGGCAGCCATGTTCTCCCTGTGCCTGCTGTGCAGTAATGCCGCACAGGTCAGAGCGGAGGATTACACCTACACGGTACGCGTGTATCCGGGTGACAAGGGCAGCCTGGGCACTAACGGCCTGACCAGTGACAAGGGCACTGTGGACACCGGCGACAGCAAAGTTGCCAAGGTCACAAGCATCGATGGCAGTGCGTCAATCAAGATCGATCCCGATGAGTTTGTGACGGTCAATGACAGCAAGTACTTTGCCAAGGGTTTCCGCGAGAGCGGACGAGACAATCAGGGCTACGTGCTTACCTATAATACGGAGGAGCGCGACACCGATCTGGTGGTCGTCTATGGTCTTGCCAAGAGCAGAGTGACCTACACCATCAACTATATTAATATAGCGGATGGCAGCACGGTCACAACAAAGGAGACCCACCAGGGCAATATCGGCGACATTATTCTGGTGCCTTTCCCCTATGTGGAAGGCTACGAGCCCGCCGTGAACGGCACAGTCGGCAGGATCACGCTGACCAAACCAACCGACGGGGCGACTGAGCTGACCTACATCTTCCCTTACCGCGAAGCTACCACCGGAACTGGCGAGACTGTCGTTATCTTCGACGGCACGACCGTGATCAACGGCGGTGGCGGCGGCGGTGCCGGCGGCGGTGGCGGCGGCGGAGCAGCCGGAGGCGGTGCAGCTGGTGGAGCAGCCGGTGGAGCAGCCGGTGGTGCAGCAGCAGGCGGAGCAGCTGGCGGTGGTGCAGCCGGTGGCGGTAACGCAGGCGGCGGCAACGCAGGCGGCGGCAATGCCGGTGGCGGCGGCGGAAACGGCGTCGTAGATATCCCTCAAGGCAACGTCCCGTTAGGTCAGTACGAGAATGATACCACCGATACTACCGAGGCGACTCCCGAGAGCACCACGCAGGCCCAGAGCGGCGGCGGTATCCCGGCAGGCCTGGTCGCAGCGGGCGTGGGCATCATCGGTCTCGCGGCTATCATCCTGCTGATGAAACGCAAGAAAGATCAGGAAGATGCAGCCGGCAATCAGGGACAGAATAACAGTCAGGATCAGAACAAGGATCAGAAAGATCAATGATGACGGACCTGAACGGTAAGCAGAACAACCCGGGCAACCGGCGTGAAGCGAAGGGCGGGAAGTTACTTCCCGCCCTTTGCGGCATGGTCGGGACACTTATGATCCTGGCCGTGGTCATAGTCATGCTGCCGGTGACACTCCCGAGCCTCCTGGGATACCAGGTGTACACGGTGGTGAGCGGCAGTATGGAACCGGAGATCCCCATCGGGAGCATCGTGTATGTGAAGAGCGCGGAACCGGAGGAGATCGAGGAGGGGGACATCATCGCCTTCAACACCCCCGGCGCCGTAGTCATGCACCGCGTGGTGGAGAACAACGGCGATACGGCCTCTTTCGTGACCAAAGGCGATGCCAACGATACGAACGATGTGAATGAGGTGGCCTATGCCTCGCTTCTGGGCCGGGTCGTGAGACATTTCCCGGTCCTGGGCCGGGTCCTCGCCCTGTATACGAGCACTTACGGAAAACTGTACCTGCTGGCCATGATCCTTGCGGGCGGACTGTTGGATGTGATCGCCAATATCGCCCGTTAGCAGTCTCAGAGAGCACAGCAGTAAGGAACAGATCCTATGACAATACAGATGATCCGCCCGCAGAGGATGGCGCTCAGAGCGCTGCTGGTCCTGCTGCTGGCAGTCATGCTGTGTCTCTTCGGCTGCGGAGGAGGCGCAGCCGACGCTTCCGAGACCGCAGCCTCTTCCGTGCGGGAGAATGCGGACGATGCAGCGGCGCCTGCCCGGGGCAGCTATGAAGCTCCTCCCATGGCGACGGCGGAGTATCACGGCGACCGCGCGTCCGTCAACGATCAGGCGGTGGTGGACGTAAGCGGTGTCTCCAAAGGGTATATCGCGATCTCCGCCAAGGCGGAGAACCGGCTCAAGGTACAGATCGTCAAGGGCGACATGACTTACACCTACGATCTGGCGAGGGACGGGACCCCCTCCATCTATCCGCTGCAGTGCGGGAACGGCAGCTATTATTATTCCGTGCTCCAGAACATCTCCGGGACCAAATATGCCCGCCTCACGGAGGGCACCGTGGATGTGAAGCTGGAGAACGAGTTCGTGCCCTTCCTGCGCACCAGCGACTACAGCAAATATACCGCCTCTTCCGAATGCGTGGCCAAAGCGGCCGAACTGACGCAGAGCGCCGACACCTCCCTGGAAGCTGTCGGTTCCATCTATGAGTTCCTGCGGGAGAACATCACCTACGACAAGGAGAAGGCCAAGACGGTCAACCTCGGTTACCTGCCTTATCCGGACGAGACGCTCTCCACGGGCAAGGGGATCTGTTTCGACTACGCGTCGCTGGCCTGCGCCATGCTGCGCAGCCAGGGCATTCCCACCAAACTGGTCGTGGGCTATGTGGCTCCGAACGACATCTACCACGCGTGGAACATGTTCTACACGGAGGAGACCGGCTGGGTGACCGCCTCCTTCCAGGCGCACAAGGACTGGAACAGGATCGACATCACCTTTTCCGCGGGTGGCGCGCCGCCGGAATTCGTGGGCAGCGGCGACAATTACGCGGACGTTTATTATTATTGAGTGACCCAGGGAGAGAATCGCAGCGATGAGCAAGCAGTTAGATCATTTGGGCGTCAGTGCTTTCTGTGAGAGCATGGCCATGATGGTGCAGTCGGGGATCCAGACGGACGAAGCCGTTGCCCTGCTTTACAGCGGGCACAGGGACGGCGGGATCCTGGAGACGGCGCTGGAACAGATGAAAAAAGGCGTAGAAGAGGGCCAGAGCCTCTCTTCCGCCATGAAAGAGACGGGGATCTTCCCCCGCTACTGCCTGCAGATGGTGGAGGCGGGCGAGCGGTCCGGACGGCAGGAGGACATCCTGTTCCGCCTGGCGCGCTATTATGCCCAGCAGAAGACCATCTCCGAGAAGCTCAGGAGCGCCGTGACCTACCCTGCGTCCATGCTGGCCCTGATCATCGCAGTGCTGGTAGTCATGCTGTGGATGGTCCTGCCGGCGTTTACCGGCGTGTACAACGATCTGACGGGTTCGCTGACGGCTTCCGCCTACAGCTACATCCGCATCGCCTATGCGGTCTGCTGGATCGCACTGATCGTGATGGTGGTGATCGCTGCCGGACTTCTCATCGGATACCGCATGTGGAACAGCGGTGATCGCGCCGCCGTGGAAAAGCTCCTGTTCAGGATCCCCGCTGCGGCCAGGATCCTGGAGACCATGGGCATGTTCCGGTTCACGTCCGCGCTGGCCACTTTTCTCGCCAGCGGAGAGATGCAGGACGTGGCCGTGCTGGACAGCATGCAGATGACCGACTGCGCGCCTGTGGAGGAAAAACTGAAAAAATGCGCCGCCTACATGGAGGAAGGCCATTCCATCGCCCAGGCGGCCTATGAGGAGGAACTCTTTGAGCCCGTCTACGGCCGGATGCTCCTGGCCGGCGAGCGGAGCGGCAACCTGGAGAACGTGCTGGGCCGTCTCACCGAGCTCCTGGAGGAGAACTGCGGGAACCTGGTGGACCGCCTCGTGGGCGTCGTGGACCCGCTCCTGTCGGGCATCCTGATGCTCACCGTCGGACTGACGCTCCTGTCGGTGATGCTGCCCCTGATCGGCATGATGAATTCCGTCGGCTGACCGCCGGGACAGGAGGAACGCATGTATTCGGACAAGAAACGCGCCGCCTGGCCTCTGGTCATGGCCGTGATCGTCCTTCTGTGCGCGCTGCTGGGCCTTTCTGCCTTCCGGAAACTGTCCTCCGCGGACATCACCGAGGAGAGCGCAGCGGCCATCCGCGAGGCGGTGGAGCGCAGCGCCAAGCAGTGCTACGTGGTGGAGGGCGTCTATCCGCCCAACCTGGCGTATCTGAAGGACAACTACGGCCTGCAGGTCAACGAGCGGGATTTCTATGTGACTTATGAGGCTTTTGCCTCCAACCTGCCGCCCACGGTGCGCGTGACGGTGCGGTAACAGAACGGCCCGCTGACAGGGCAGACGCGATCAGCGGCATGACCGCGGCACAGCAGCACAAAGAGAGACGAGAGACAGATGAAACAGAGCAGAGGGCCTTCCGTGGGCATGTTCACGGTGGGGATCGCGGCGCTCTTTCTCCTGGGGTTCCTGCTCCTGGTGATCTTCGGCGCCCAGACGTATACGAATACCGTGGAGAGCCAGTACGGCAACAACGACACCCGCTCCATCCTGTCCTATCTGGCGGCGGCGGTCAAATCCTGCGACGCGGAGGACTATGTTTACGTGCAGGACAGGGACGGCCGGCAGGTCCTGGTGCTGGAGGACGGCTCCGGATACGCCCTGCGCATCTTCTGTGAGGACGGACAGCTCCTGGAGGACTACGGACGGACCGGTTCGGACCTGCAGCCGGAGGAAGCGCAGATCATAGGCCCGACACAGGCATTTGACGTGCGGCTGGACGACGGCACGCTGCGGATCGAGACGGACGAGGGGATCAGCATCCTGCACCTGCGCAGCGGGAGAGAGTGAGCATGAAGCAAAGACATCCTTTGACGGCGTTCTACATAGAAACGCTGCTCATGATCATAGTATTCGTGGGGATCATCCTCTGCATCACCCGCGTATTCGGCAGATCCCGCCAGCAGAGCCGGGACGCGCAGCAGCTGACGGACGCTGTCTGTCTGGCCCAGAATGCGGCGGAAGCCTTCTCGGCAGCGGAAACGCCCGAGGAGATGCAGGCGCTTCTGGAGATGACCGGGATCGCTCAGCCCGCGGCTGACGGTAGCGGCCTCACCTGCCTCTTCGGAAAGGACCTGCGCCCCTCTGAGGATGGAGACTATCTCCTGCAGATGCAGTGGAGCAGGCCCGCAGAGGACGCGCCGCTCTACGCCGTCCTGTCGGTGAGCGAGGGGGGACAGGAACTGTACTCCCTGGAGACGGCGGCAGCCGGAAAGGAGGGCTGGTGATGCAGCAGATCCCGATCAAACTGGGGCCGCTGGCCCTGCTGCTGACGGTGATCAGCATCTGCCTGACGACGCTGTCGATCCTGACGTTCTCCACCTCCTCCGCGGATATGCGGCTGGCACAGCGCTATGCGGAGGCGGTGCGCGAGAGGGATGCACTCGAGATACAGGGACAGGAGTTCGTGGCGGAGGCCTCCGCACAGCTGGCGGAGGGGGACACCATCTGGCTCAGCGATATGAAGAGGCGGGGGGGGGGCGGCCATTAGCAAGTGCTGGAGGGAGGGAGGAAGGCGCCGGCCCCCGGGTTTCGGGGCGCGCGGGGGCAGCCCGCGCGGGCCGGCGCGGGGGCGCGCGTCC
>ODAI014545025.1_pt1 | contig 13915 bp, 9 predicted proteins | sample 1539321 | NCBI WGS metagenome assembly ODAI01 (sample SAMN02144231, study PRJEB22623) | gut metagenome | biome: sheep rumen | host: Ovis aries | place: New Zealand
GGAGGGACTGGTATCCAGCTTCAGTTTTGAATCCCCCACATCCAGAATTCCCGTAAGGATCCTGATCAGGCCTTCTCGGGCTTCTTCTCCTTTCCGGTAACGGTCTTCCCAGGTTTTTTTCCGCATCAGATAGTCTACCCGCTCGGCGGTCGGAACACCCGCATCCGCCATTACAAGCATTTCCTCCAGATCATCGTAGAACTGCTCGCTGTCCGGTGCATAATCCTGGAACAATTCTTCCAGATCCAGCTTCTGCCGGGTCTTCCCTAGCCCACCGAACAGCTTCTCAAAAATGCCCATCGTATCTAATCCTTCCTATTCTTCGATCGTTTTTTTCGCCTCTTCCAGGTCAAGCCCTATCACCCTTGAGACGCCTTTCTCCTGCATGGTCACGCCGTATAACATTTCGGCCTCTTCCATGGTGCCGCGCCGGTGAGTGATCACCAGGAACTGAGTCCTGTCAGAAAACCTTCTCATGTAATCAGCAAATCGGCTTACATTCTCCTCGTCCAGAGCCGCTTCAATCTCATCCATGACACAGAATGGCGTCGGACGGACTTTCAGGATCGCAAAGTACAAAGCAATTGCAACAAAAGCCATCTCTCCGCCGGAAAGCAGGCTGATCGTAGAAAGCGCTTTTCCGGGCGGCTGCACACGGATGTCGATCCCGCAGTCAAGCACATTCTGCTCATCCTCCAGAACCAGCGCCGCCTTTCCCCCTCCGAACAGCTCTCGAAAGGTCTCTCGAAAGCGCAGATCAATTTCCCGGAACTGTTCGGTGAAGATTCTCTCCATATCCCGGGTAATGTCTCTGATGATCCCGTTCAGCTCTGTTTTGGCTTTTTCAATATCTGCCTGCTGCCCGGTCAGAAATTCATATCGAGTACTGACGCGTTCATATTCCTCAATGGCGCCGAGGTTAGGATTCCCGAGAGCACTGATCTGCCTCCGCAGATCTGCGATGGCCCGGCTCTCTTTCTGAAGGTTCTCAACTGGCTGCCTGAGAGTCTGAGCGGCCGTATAGCTCAGTTCGTAGTTTTCCCAGAGTCTGTCCGTAATCTGCTTTTCTTCCAGTTCTGCGGTAATCTTGCGCTGTTCAGTCCTTGAAACGCGGCGCTCAAGATCGTTTATCTCGTTGTTCAGCTGTTGGGCCTGACGGTCGGCTTTGGTTCGCTTTCCCTCTAAGTCCAGCTTCTCCTCGCTGATGCGGCGTATGGTCTCCTTCTCAGCCTGTACCGACTGCAGAATAGTCTCCTTTTCCTGAAGCTTCTCCTGAAGGCGCTCCCGGAAAGATTCCGTCTGCCGCTGGGCTGCAGAGACAACTCCCAGTCGCTGTTCGCTGTCTCCGTCAATGGCTTCCAGAAGCAGGCGAAGCTGATCCGCGGCTCTTCGATTACTCTCCTCCTCTGACTCCAGGGCGGATGAATCTCTTTTCAGCTCATTCTCATCTTCCTGTGCCATCTGATACTCATAGCGCAGTTTGTCTGCGGATCGGCGGGTATTATCCAGTTGTGTTTTCGCATTCTGATATCTCAGATCGGCACGGGTTGCTTCCCTGCGGGGGTCTTCAAATTCCGACGCCCCGGGGAGGAGGCCGCTTCCCTTCATATTGCTGCCGCCTGTCATCGATCCACCGGCATGAATCATCTGACCGTCCAGTGTGACAATCCTGAGCCGGTTTCCGTTCTGCTCCGCAATGCGGATTGCGTCTGCAAGGCGTTCCGTAATCAGCGTATGGCCAAGAAGGTTCAGAACAATCTGTTCGTATTTCCCGTCATATTCTACCAGCTCAGAGGCAATCCCCACAACACCGGGGCCTTCAGCCATCTGCATGCGGCTCCCCCGAATGGTATTAAGCGGGAGAAATGTCGCGCGCCCTGCGTCCTGACGCCGCAGGAGCTCAATCGCGCGTTTCGCATCCTGCTGTGTATCAACGACAATATGCTGTCCAGCCGCACCAAGCGCTGTCTCAATAGCCAGAGCATATTCCGCATCGGTGTTCAGCAGCTCCGAGACCGGTCCATGCACCGCGTTCAGCGTTCCTCGCCCCGCTTCTTTCATAACCGTTCTCACGGCTTTTGAATAACCTTCATAGTCCCGCTGCATGCCCTCGAGAATACGGATTCGGGCGGCGACGCTGTTGCGCTCGACCTCAGCGCTGTTGAGACCTGCGTTCAACTGCTCAAGCATGGCTTCCCGGCTCTGGAGCTTCATCCTGCTTCCTGCCAAAACATTCGCAGCCTGCGTAAGCTTTCCTCTGAGAGCGTCTTTTTCCGAGATGATCTGCCGCTGTCTTTCTTCATTTTTCCGCAGCTCAGTCCGGATTTCTTCCAGTCGTCCCTGCTGCTGCTCAAGCTCCTCCCGGATGCGGGACACGTTTTGTATGCTGCTTTCGATGTTGGCATTCAGTACTGCCGTCTCAGCCTCACAGGCTGATAAAAGCCTTTCTGCTGCAGAAAGCCTCTCCCGAGCTTCTTCGGTCTCGATATCCTTTCTGTGCATCCGCTCGGAAATGCTGTCTCCGGAGATATAAACCGCCTTCAGCTCTTCCTTTTTTTCCTCCAGCTCATTGGAAATCTGAATATATTCCTGCTTAACGGCCGCAGATTGATCCCGCAGTCTGTCCAGATTCTCCATCCATACTGAGATTTCCCTGCCTCGCAGATCATCCCTGAGCAACAGATACTTTCGAGCCTTCTCTGATTGTTCCTTAAGCGGTCCGACCTGAAGCTCCAGTTCCTCGACCTTATCCCGGATCCGCAGAAGATTCTCCTCCGTCTTCTGGAGCTTCCGCTCCGCTTCCTCCTTTCGGTAGCGGAAACGGGAGATCCCGGCAGCTTCCTCAAAAACTTCTCCCCTGTCGATTCTCTTTGTAGAGACAATATCGGAGATTTTCCCCTGGCCGATAATCGAGTATCCGTCCCTACCCAGCCCTGTATCCATCAGCAGGCTGTTGATATCCTTCAAACGGACAGATTCCTTGTTAATAAAGAATACGCTCTCCCCGCTCCGATAATAGCGCCTGGTCAGCATCAGCTCGCTTCCTTCCGCTGGGAAGAGTCCTGCTGAGTTGTCCAGGATGAGAGAGACCTGAGCAAAACCCATTGCGCCACGCAGTTCAGTACCGCCGAAGATCACGTCCTCCATCTTGCTGCCGCGCAAAGCCCTGCTCCTCTGTTCTCCCATAACCCAGAGAATCGCGTCAGAGATGTTGGATTTGCCGGATCCATTCGGGCCGACAATCGCGGTGATATTTTTTTCAAATGTTAGACGGGTCTTATCCGCGAAGGATTTGAATCCCTGTATTTCCAGAGCTTTTAGATACACGCTAACTCCTGATCTGCTTTTCACAGATGTGAAAAACTGTAAAATCTGAAAATTTATTTTATCATATCTGTTCTTTCATTGCAAGAAGCGGTTCGATTATTTCTTTTATGGAGGTTGCTTTTCCTCACTTTCTGTGATACACTTTCTGTCATCTTAGTTCAGCAGAGGAACGGATTATGCGTGATCTCAGCACTGTCAGACACTTTCTCTTCGTCGGCACTTTTTTGGGTGTGATCCTTCTGGATCTCATTCTGGTGCGCCTTGCCGCTCCGCTGCACCGTATCAGCCTCTGTGACGCTTCCAGGGTCATACGCCTTATCACAGTCTTCATCCTGATCCTGATGATCATCTTCAGTTCCTGGGCCATGACGCTTAATCCGCTGTGGAACGGACAGTCACCGGATTACCCCGGCCAGTATGACCAGTATGAGCGGATAGCGGAATCGTTCCTGAATGGTCACCTATACTTTGATAACACGTTGGTCGACCCGCGGCTTCAGGAGATGGAGAATCCATATGACCCATTTGCGCGTAGAGATAGCGGAGTCGATTACGCGTGGGATCACGCCTATTACAACGGACACTACTATATGTACTACGGCGTAGTCCCCGTGTTCTTGCTGTTTATTCCCTTCCGGCTTATCACCGGAGCAAGCCTCACCGGGTATCATGCGACACAGGTTTTTGTTGCGGCTTATTTTTGCGGTGTTTTCAGTCTTTTTCGCTTCCTGACCGGGCGTTTTTTGAAGCGTATGAGCTATCTCAGCTGGATCATGCTTTGCGTCACGGTTTGCTTCACCAGCCTCTGGAATTGTATTGCATGCCCTGCGCTCTACAATGTACCCGTCTCATCCGCTCTCTGCATGGAGGTCTGGAGTCTATTCTTCTTCATCCGTGCAGTCTGGGGAACGGAAAGTGAAAACCGCTCTGTCATTTTTGTTTTTCTAGGATCTCTGTTCGGTGCCCTGGCCTTTGGCTGCCGTCCAAATATTGCCCTTGGGAATCTGCTGGCAGTTCCGCTTTTTTTCCTCTATCTGAAAAATCACCGTCCCCGTGTCCGCCTGTTTCTGAAGCTGGCTCTTGCGGTACTGCCCTATCTGGCTGTCGGGATTGCACTGATGTGGTATAACAAAGCCCGCTTTGACAGCCCCTTTGAATTCGGTCAGTCCTATCAGCTCACTGTGGCCGACCAGTCCGGTTATGGTGGCCGCAGCATTTCGTCCATTCACTGGGTCACAGTGGCAAACGGATTGATTTTCAATTTCTTTCAGTCACCTGTACTGCTCTATGAGTTTCCCTTCGTCGGCGCAGGCGGAGTCTTCCTCGCTTATCCCGTATTCAGCTATGTCTTTCTGGCTGTCGCAGATGAAGAAAGCAGACGCCGGATTCGGGAAAGCCGACTGTCTGCCTTTCTGATTTCTTTTGCCGTGACAGCCGTCCTCATCACTCTCGTCAATATCATGTGGTCGCCGTTTCTGACGGACCGATACCGGGAGGATTTTATCTGGCTGATCGGTATTCTGAGCTTCTTCTGCATTGGGTTTCGTATGGAAGGTCTCAAGAATCCGGAGGCTTCAAGCCGTTGGGTTTGCCGATGGTGCATCTGGTCGCTGGCTGTTGGATTCCTTCTAGGAGCCTGCGACGCTCTGCTCTAAGCACAAGGAGGATCTATGGATCGAATTGCCGTTCTGATTCCCTGTTATAACGAAGAAAAGACCGTTGCAAAAGTCGTTCAGGATTTCCGAAAAGCGCTTCCTGACGCCACCGTCTATGTCTATAACAACAACTCCACCGACCGCACGGCGCAATTTGCCCGTGAAGCGGGAGCTGTAGTCCGGGATGAGTTCAAGCAGGGAAAGGGAAACGTCATCCGCAGCATGTTTCAGGACATCGATGCGGAATGCTACCTGATGGCAGACGGGGACGATACCTATCCCGCTCACGCCGCTGCGGAAATGGTCCGGCCTGTTTTGGAAAGAGGCGCAGATATGGTGGTAGGCGACAGGCTATCCTCCACCTACTTTTACGAGAACAAGCGGCCTCTCCACAATCTTGGGAATTTCGGTGTCCGTTGGGCAATCAACGTACTCTTCCGAAACAACATCAAAGATATCATGACAGGGTATCGCGCCTTCAGCTATGAATTCGTGAAGACTTTCCCTGTGCTCTCCCGGGGTTTTGAGATTGAGACGGAGATGAGCATCCACGCAGTGGACAAAAACATGAACATAGAAAATGTTGTCATCGATTACCGGGATCGTCCGGAGGGCAGTGTCTCCAAGCTGAACACCTATTCGGACGGCTGGAAAGTAATCCGAACAATTCTCAGGCTTTACCGTGTTTACAGGCCGCTCTCCTTTTTCGGGATCATATCGCTGATTCTTGCTGTTCTTGCCGCAGTCTTCTTTCTCCCGGTTATGAGAGAATATGTTATGACCGGTCTGGTTCCCCGTTTTCCCACGTTGATTGTATGCGGTTTTCTGAGCATCGCCGCCATTCAATCGCTCTTCACCGGCCTGACACTGCAGACCATACAGAAAAAGAACCTGCAGGACTTTGAAATGCAGCTGATGAGAGCAAAAAGAGAAAAACGCGATCTTCTCACGAAAGGAACTTAACCTGAATAATACGCTTACACACAGCGCCTCTGAATCAAAGAGATTCAGAGGCGCTCTTCAATGCGCATCTCAGTATTTTGAAGTGTCGGATCGCTTCTTATTTTGAGAGAACTCAGCCGGAACCGTTCTGTCAGCCAGGATACATTACAGCGTCTCTGGCCCGTCATCTGGGAAACCAGTTCCGGTCTGACAAAGAGTTCCGCGCGCTTACCCTCCCAGTTAGCCTTTTCCATGTTCTCCTCAGCCAGATTTCGCAATGCTCTGCTTCGAATCAGTTCGCCGAGAGCCGGATGATACGCACCGGCAAGCGCGCCGCCTTTGGTCAGTTCATCCGTAGGGTTGAGTCCCAGTCGGATTATCGGGATATTCGCTTCACTGAATAATCTGTAGAGCACCGCGCCGATCCGCACAGCGTCCTCCACACTGTGCTCCTGATACACTCCCTGCCGCCAGAGTGTTTCCAGTCTCGTTCCTCGAACAACAACCGTCGGATAAATCCTCACAGCAGCCGGTCGGAGGGCAATCAGTCTGCGGGCGGTTTCCGTGTCTTGTTCGTCGCTGTCACCCGGGAGCCCGGTCATCATCTGCAATACCAGTCGGAAGCCTGCTTCATTAATCATACCTGACGCCCGCTCCACATCTTCCGCCGTATGTCCCCGACCGCTGAGCTGAAGGACAGTGTCCGACATGGACTGTGCCCCCAGTTCAATGGTTTCAACTCCGTATTTTCGGAGAAGGCAAAGGATCTCCCGGTCTATGGCATCAGGTCTTGTAGAAATGCGTACGGACCCGAAATGGCCGTATGCAAGCTCAAGATAGCGCAGTATCTCTATTCTCGGAAGTGCTGTAAAGCTTCCGCCGTAGAGCGCGAGCTCCTCTGTCGGATGATCCGTCTGGCAGAGAGTCTCCAATGAGGCATATGCACTTTCAGCCGCTCTGCCTGTGATCTCCCGCTGATTGCAAAAGACACAGGCATATGGGCATCCAAGATGCGGAATAAACACAGGGAGAATTCTACACCTTGCACTCACGGTATTATCCGCCCAAGTGCAGCGCCGGCAGCTGCCTGCTCCGCTTCTTTCTTGCTTCTGCCGCTACCTTCTCCTGCCCAGGCTCCGTCGATATAGACGGCAACATGGAAAAGCTTGCTGTGGTCCGGTCCTTCTTCTCCGGTCATCCGGTATTCCAAGGTGCTCCTTTGCTTTCTCTGGACCAGTTCCTGCAGTTCTGTTTTGTGGTCTGTGCTGCGGGATGCTATGACTTCCGTGGCATTACGCAGGATGAAGCGGTCAACAAACCGTCTCGCCGCCGGCAGTCCTCCATCAAGGAAGATAGCAGCAATGGTCGCTTCCACCATATCTGCCAGTACGCTCGGCCGCTCCCGGCCACCGGTTCTCTCCTCGCCACGGCCCAGCCGCATCAACCGGCTCAGATCCAGTTCGCAGGCAACTTTGAACAGGCTTTCCTCACAGACCAGTTCCGCACGGATCCGGGTCATTTTTCCCTCAGGGAGTTGCGGCTCATATCGGTACAATCGTTCCGCTGCGACCATGCCGAGAATGGAGTCTCCCAGAAACTCCATTCTTTCATAGCATTCATCATGATGAGCACCGTGCTCATTGGTCCAGGAACTGTGGGTGAGAGCAGTCTGAAGCAGGAGCGGATTCCGGAATGTATACCCGATTCTTCTCTGCAGTTCCTCCACAGCTCACTCCGTTCTGATTCTCATATAGTCAATGTTCGACTCAATATCTCCGATGATGCCTGACTCGGCAAACTGCTTTGCCTGCCGGATAGCAGAAAAGAAGCTGTCGCAGTTGGAGGAGCCGTGAGCCTTGATCACCGGCTTGCTGATTCCCACCAGGGCAGTTCCGCCGACCTCGTTAACATCCATGGATTTTTTCATCTGATAGAGGTCGTTTTTCAGAATCGCCGCAGCAAGTTTATTTTTCGTACTCTTATAGAACACATCGTTCTTCAGGGATTTCATCAGGAATTTGATCACTCCCTCGGTTGCTTTCAGAAGCACATTCCCGGTAAAACCATCCGTAACCACAACATCGGCCGCTCCTGAAAAAACTCCAGTTCCTTCCACATTTCCGATGAAGCGGATCCGTCCGCTCTCGTCTGCTTCCCGAAGAAGTTCAAATGCCCTGTGCTGGAGTTCACCGCCTTTTGTGTCTTCTGTCCCCACATTCAGCAGGCCGACTCTCGGATCCGAAATACCCATCAGTTTTTTTGCATAAAAGCTCCCCATAAAGGCAAACTGGAGAAGATACTCCGCAGTACATTCGACATTTGCTCCGCAGTCAATGAGCATGACTCCGTGCTCTCCTGCGGGCAGAACCGGCGCCAAGGCCGCCCTGCGGATGCCGTGGATTCTCTTAACAGTGAGCGTAGCTCCGGTAAGGAGCGCCCCTGTGCTGCCTGCAGACACTACTGCATCCCCGGCTCCCTCTTTCAGGAGACGGAGTGCAACAGCCATGGAAGAATCCTTCTTCCGGCGGGTTGCCGTACTCGGATCATCTTCCATCGATATAACCTCGCGGGCATCAACAATCTCAACTGCCTCGCCGGCGGGAAGGCAGGCTGTGACTGCCTCCTTCTGTCCCGCCAGGATCAGTTCAACTCCGAGCTCCCGACGGGCGCGCAGCGCCCCTTTTACGATTTCATGTGGGGCATTATCTCCACCCATGGCATCGACAATGATCTTCATCGTCTCAGTACCTCCTTCTCTCTCTGCAGCTCTTCCACTATCTTCAGGGAACGCGCGGAGATCTCCGCATTCTTGTTTCTCTTCCCTTTCACTCGGTAGTCAAGGCTCCGGATAATACCGAAATTAATGTTCATAGGCTGAAAGTCTCCGATGCTCCCCTGAGAAATATACAGGCCGAGCGCCCCGATTGCCGTCTCCTGTGGAAAGTCCACATTTGGCAGTCCAAGAAGCTCTGCCGCAGTTTCAATTCCGACCAGCAATCCCGATGCCGCGGACTCCACATAGCCTTCGACACCTGTCATTTGACCGGCAAACCGGATTCTTGGCTCCCGGATCAGCCGGTAATATCGGTCAAGCAATCCAGGACTGTTCAGATACGTATTCCGATGCATCACGCCATAGCGGACAAAATCAGCATTCCGCAGCGCCGGGATCAGGGAGAAGACTCTCTTCTGCTCTCCCCATCTCAGATGGGTCTGGAATCCCACAAGGTTATAGAGCGTTCCGTCCCGGTTGTCCTGCCGAAGCTGAACCACTGCGTAATCTTCCAGTCCTGTACGCGGATTGCGCAGTCCGACCGGCTTCATCGGTCCGTAACGAAGAGTATCGGTTCCCCGGCGGGCCATGACTTCAACCGGCATACAGCCTTCAAACACACCCGCATCGTCAAAGCCGTGGACCTCGGCTTCTTCCGCCGAAGCCAGTTCCTGTACAAAATGCAGGTATTCTTCTTTTGACATTGGACAGTTGACATAGTCCGCCGTCCCTTTGTCATATCTGGAGGCGAAGTACGCCTGCTCCATGTCAACGCTCTCGAGTGTCACAATCGGCGCCACAGCGTCGTAGAAGTGCAGGTTGAACGCCGGACAGAGCTCGCTGATTTTCTCCGTGATGGCATCACTGGACAGCGGTCCGGAGGCAATCACAACGATCCCTTCCGGAATCTCTGTGACCTCGCCGCGTTTAACTGTAATATTGGAGTTCTGCTGAAGAGCATCCGTGATCTCCCGCGAAAAACCTTCCCGGTCTACGGCCAACGCTCCTCCTGCAGCAACCCGATTGTGATCTGCACTCCGGAGAATCAGGGAGTCCAGCCGTCGCATCTCTTCCTTCAGCAGACCGACGGCATTTGTGAGTTCATCTCCGCGCAGAGAGTTGGAGCATACCAGCTCCGCAAACTGTTCCGAATGATGCGCAGGGGAAAACTTTTCCGGCTTCATTTCGCAGAGTGTCACCGGGATTCCCCGGCTGGCAAGCTGCCATGCGCATTCACAGCCGGCAAGTCCCGCGCCGATGACTGTCACCTTCATGGTTGCTTCGCTTTCTTCCCGGATTTGACTGATGCCTTGCTGGACTTTTTCTTCCCGGCAGACTGCTTTTTTGTTTCTCCAGAGAGTTCCGGATCATCAGTCTTTTTTTGGGGATATTTCCGTTTCTCTTCCGGGACAAAGGCAGGACACTCTTCATTGATACAGAATGACTTCAGCGGGCCTCGACCGCTCCTTTTGAACAATGTCTTGCCGCATCTCGGGCAGACATCCTTTGTCGGTACATCCCACGTAATGAAACCGCAGTCCGATCCGCGCTCACAGGCATAGAATACATACCCTTTCTTCGAAGTGCGTTTCAGAATTCTGCTGCCGCATTTCGGGCAGGTTCCGGGCATCTCAACGACAATGGGTTTGGTAAAGGTGCACTCCGGAAAACCGCTGCAGCCGAGAAAAGGTCCGAACCTTCCCTTCTTGACCAGCATTGGCTTTCCACAGATATCGCATACTTCATCACTCACTATATCCGGTACTTTGATTCGCTGTCCGTCCATCGCGGTTTCGGCAGCTTTCATTTCCTCCTCAAAATCATCATAAAACTCCCGCATCACTTCCTGCCAGCCGACCTTGCCGCTTTCAATCTCATCCAGTCTGGATTCCATATGATTGGTAAACTTCAGGTCTACTATATCGCCGAAGTGCTCCTTCATAAGGCCGGTCACGACCTCTCCGAGGGGAGTCGGCTTCAGTACCTTTCCCTCTTTGATGACATAGTCATGAGAAGTTATCGTAGAGATGGTCGGCGCATAGGTGGACGGCCGTCCGATCCCTTTTTCTTCCATGGCGCGGATCAGGCTCGCCTCCGTATACCTTGCGGGCGGTTGGGTAAACTGCTGTTCAGGGACACTGCGATCCAGGATCAGTTTTTCTCCCGGAGTCAGACCCGGAAACAAGCTGTCTTCCGGCTTGGTCTCTTCGTCAGATGACTCTTCGTACACGGCCGAGTAGCCCGGGAACTTCATCACCGAATTGCCTGCCCGAAAGAGATAACCGCCGCTTTCAACTTCCAGCGCCACATTGTCATACAGGGCGTTGGACATCTGACAGGCAGTGAACCGTCCCCAGATAATGCGATACAGCCGGTACTGTTCCGGTGTCAGGTCCTTCCTCACAAGCTCCGGCGTAAGCGTGACATCTGTTGGTCTGATCGCCTCGTGCGCATCCTGTGCGCCGGCCTTTGTCCGGTAATGACGGGGCTGGGCAGGGATATACTCTTTTCCATATTTTTCTTCGATAAAGTCTCTGGCCGCATGGATTGCCTCATCTGACAGCCGCAGAGAGTCTGTCCTCATGTAACTGATGAGGCCGATGCTGCCCCTGCCTGTGATCTCTACGCCCTCATAGAGCTGCTGAGCAACGGACATCGTACGTCTCGGGGTCATATTCAGTCTCCGGGACGCCTCCTGCTGGAGTGTCGATGTGATGAAAGGCGGAGCCGGAGAGCGCTGCTTCTCGCTCTTTTTTACACTCGTGACAACAAAGGTGGCCTCATTGATCACGTTCTGAACTGCCGCGACATCCGCCTCGCTTTTCAGCTCCTGCTTTTTCTCTGCAGTCCCGTAGAAACGAGCACGAAAAGCCGGCTCAGTTTCCTGTTTTTTCAGATAGACATCCAGCAGCCAGTATTCCTCACTCTGGAAGGCCCGGATCTCCTCTTCTCTGTCCACAACCATGCGGGTCGCCACAGACTGAACCCGTCCGGCAGAAAGACCGCGCTTGACCTTCTTCCACAGCAGAGGAGAGATCTCATATCCAACCAGTCTGTCAAGAACGCGTCTGGCCTGCTGTGCGTCCACCAGATCCTGGTCGATGCCGCGAGGTTTCTGAATGCTCTCGGTAACAACTTTCTTCGTGATCTCATTGAAGGTCACTCTCTTTGCCTTGGCGTCGCTGAGCCCAAGTAATTCCTTCAGATGCCAGGAGATCGCTTCGCCTTCGCGATCCGGGTCCGTTGCGAGATAGACCACCGGCGCCTTCTGGCTGTCTTCCTTCAACTCGGCGATCAGATCCTTCTTTTCTTTGACCGGAATGTATTCCGGCTGGAAACCGTTCTGAATATCCACTCCGAGTTTGCTCTTCGGAAGGTCGCGTAAATGTCCCATGGAGGCTTTAACTTTATATGCTCCTCCAAGATATTTTTCAATGGTCTTTGCCTTGGACGGTGACTCGACGATCACCAGTTCCTTCGCTTTCGCCATCAGTTTCTGTCCTCACTTTTCTGTTCTTATGGTGTTCAGAGAGAACCTTCTTCCCGTCTCACGCCGCACATATCCCTTGATTTCCAGGAAAGTGAGCTGTGCCAGAACCTTGGAAGTACTCAATTCGGTTTCCTCTGCGATATCGTCAATATGGGAAGAATCTCTGGAAATCGCGCCCAGAATCCGCAATTGCTCCTCTGTCAGCCCGGTGAGCTGGGCTTTCAAATTCTGAGGAGTGTCCCTGCGCGGTCTCTCTTCTGTTCGTTCCGGAGTACCCGGAATGCCGGAAGTATCCCCCTGCTCCAATTCAGGCGCTGAACCGGGCGGCTTTTCAGCAAGACCTGCAGGATCAGGATTCTTTTTCCGAAGAAGAGCCGGAAAGAGGCACTCATATTCCACCAGCACACCGCTTCCGTTTGTGACCAGCTTTGCGCCCTCTTTCAGAAGAGTGAGTGTTCCTGCAGAGTTCTCCGCATCAGCGTTTCCCGGCACCGCAAAGATGTCCTTTCCCTGTTCAGCAGCCTCCTGTACAAAGAGGCGGGTTCCGCTGCGCTCCGGCGCTTCTACAACCACTACACCGACCGAGAGCCCCGCGGCGATCCGATTTCGCTCCCTGAAGAAATGTCTCGCAGTCCTACGCTTCGGAGGATATTCGCTGACCAGCGCCCCATGATGCCGGAAGTCTTCCCGCAGTGAACTGCGCAGGCGCTCGTGCGGTGTGCCAAGAACAGCGATGCACGGTCTGTCCGCCATCAGGGCACCTCTTGCTGCCGCTTCATCCACGCCGCTGTTGAGCATGCTTAGTACAGTGCCTCCCCCTTCGGCTATCTCCGAGGCTATGATCCTTGCCATCTTCTCGCCGTAAGGGCTCGCTTTCCGTGTACCGATGACCGCAAGGACAGGAAGGCTGTCAATATCCGGCAGTACCCCCTGTACAAAAAGCACTGCAGGGGGGCAGGAAATATGCCGCAGCCTGTCCGGATACTCCGGACTGGTATATGGAATCAGTCGGATATTCTGCATCCTGCATTCTGCAAGTACAGCCGCCGAGGACGAAAGATCTCTCTTTTCCAGCAGTTCAGCCTCTTTTTCGCTGATTCCCTGTACTCCTCCGAAGCTTCCCACGGCAGACCGAAACGCCGCTTCCGCATTTACAAACGTGCGAATGACAGAGAACCTGGCCTTTGGGCTGATGTCCAGGCTGCTAAGCCAGACCCAGTATAACAATTCCTGCTCCACAGATGATTCCTCCCGCTTCAGGTAACGGATCGCATCTCCCACATCAAGATAGCGGCCGCGACTGCCGCATTCAGCGATTCTGCCTCTCCGCTCATGGGAATGATCACTTCCGCCTCACACAGTTCGAGCAATGCCGGGCTGAGGCCTCTTCCTTCGCTGCCGACGGCCACGGCGGCGCCCTCAAGTGAAATCTGCTCAATACTCTCCGCACGTTCGCTCAGCGCGGCGCCAAGAAGTTTGAGCCTCCTGGACCTGCAATACTCCTGGATTTCGCCGGTCCTCATGGTCAGAACCTTCTGCCGGAAAATTGCCCCCATCGTCGCACGAACGGTTTTGGGTGCATATAGATCCGCACAACCGTCAAGGAGTATGACTTCTCCGATTCCGAAAGCATCTGCAGTCCGAATGACTGTGCCGACGTTTCCGGGATCCTGCACGCCTTCCAGCACAATCACGCCCGCTCCTCCGTCCGCCGGCTGTCTCTTACCA
>ODAI012908789.1_pt1 | contig 13912 bp, 15 predicted proteins | sample 1539321 | NCBI WGS metagenome assembly ODAI01 (sample SAMN02144231, study PRJEB22623) | gut metagenome | biome: sheep rumen | host: Ovis aries | place: New Zealand
CCCCTGCTCTACCGACTGAGCTACAGAAGCATATAAGCGACCCGGATGAGACTCGAACTCACGACCTCCGCCGTGACAGGGCGGCGTTCTAACCAACTGAACTACCGGGCCGTGTCAGAGAGTCGTGTGCAGATAAGTTCTGCACACATCTGACTGATGGGGACTACAGGGCTCGAACCTGTGACCCTCTGCTTGTAAGGCAGATGCTCTCCCAGCTGAGCTAAACCCCCATATTCTTTCCTGTGAAGTTCGTTTCGTTTTCGTTTCGTCCCTCACAACAGTATCTATTATACACCATATCACCCCATTTGTCAATAGGTTTTTTTGATTTTTTTTGAGTTTTTTTCACTTCGTTAATAGCGCTGTACTTTAATCGTCATTCTTGAAAACTATTGCTGATATTATACAAAGGTTAAATATCTAAACGCAGTTTTACGTTATAAATACGCTCCGCTGTGCAGGCAATTAAATTATATTTCCCGCTTTATTTTATTGTTGCAATTTCGGGTATCCGGTGTTATAATATACTTATCAAACATACAGGAGGTCAAAAATGTTATACTATATTAAGAGCACTCTTGAAAAGGCAGAGGAAACCATCAGCGGCAAGCAGGGCGCTAAATACGTAGCTGTACTTACTTCTGCAGAATGGATGGAGTTCAAGGATACTTTCGATATGGGCATTGAGATGGACATTGATCTTTCAGCTGTCCATTCAACCAAAGCCGAGGTCAACTACGATTCACTGACAGGTACCTTCTCTGTCCCTGACCGCAGAAACCTCTCAGGCATCAATACAAATTTCGCCTTCGCACTGGATGAGAAAGGTATAGTATTCATTGATGACAGCGGTATGGTCGAAAAGATCCTGCAAAGTATCATACGCACTAAAAAATGGGCACTGCCAAGTCTTGAAAGATTCATATACGATTTTCTGGAACAACTTGTCACCGGTGATCAGACCATGCTGGAAAAGTATGACAAGGAGCTTGATACCATTGAATCGAATATACTTTCAGGCTCAGAAGCTGATCCGACGCCAAGGGTCAACCATATACGCAGTGACCTCAGAGATCTTCGCATCCATTACGAACAGCTTCAGGATCTGGCACAGGAACTGGAGGAAAATGAGAACAACTTCTTCAAAAAGGATAATGTAAGATATTTCCACCTGTTCAATCAGCGCATATCCCGTCTGCACGATATGACCTCATCTCTGCGCGATTATTCCATACAGATACGCGACCTGTATCAGTCAAGACTCGATATCAAGCAGAACAGGATAATGACTCTGCTCACGGTCATCACCTCTATATTCATGCCGCTTACACTGATAGCAGGCTGGTACGGCATGAACTTCAAATATATGCCCGAGCTTGAGTATAAGATATCCTACCCTATCGTTATCGCGCTCAGTATAGTAATAGTAATTTTCAGCCTCATATTCTTCAAAAAGAAAAAATGGCTTTGATATGACATTATTTAAGGGACAGCTGACTTGTTCACAGCTGTCCCTTTTATGTTATCTTTATATTATAATCGTCTTACATCTGCAGCGCTTTAAAGTAGCTTTCGATAGCTTCCTTTGGTGCTGTAAAAGTTCCTTGTATCATCTGATCCGAGCCTCCGCCCTTTCCGCCCAGAGCCAAGTTGATATCCTTAGCCATGGCACGCAGCGGCAGCTTCTCGGATGCTATGATATAGCCAAAGCCTGCCGCATCCTCCGAAAGCACAGCCACCGCACCGTCAGTAAGCTTTACAGCATGGTTGGCTATCTTCTGCATATTGTTCCTGCCGATACCTTTTGTGAATACGCAGAAGCTTTTTCTGCTGTCATTTTTTATGCTTCCGATGATATCCTCTGCCGCACGGCGCTCGTTTTCCGCAAGCTGTTTTTTAAGCGCTGCGTTTTCGCCAAGCAGCTTTTCAACAGCATCTGCAGTTTTTTCAGGCTTAGCAGACAGCATACGCGATATGGAAGCATTACTTTCCATCCTCTGCCTTATCAGATCAAGCGCATCCAGTCCGCATATTATATGCAGCCTTGTTCCGCCGCGGTTGCTCTCAGCGGATATGACCTTTATTATACCTATACTTCCCGTTGAAGGAAAATGTGGCGCACAGCAGGCGCAGCGGTCAATGCCCTCAATGGTCACTATCCTGACATTTTCGGTCATTTCCAGCTTGCTGCGATATTCCATACAGGATAACTCCTCGCCATCAGGATAGCTTATGGTGATAGGTACATCAGCGGCAACAGCCTCATTGGCTTTCTGTTCGCATATCCTTATATCCTCAGCCGATATGACACCGTCAAGATCAAGAAGCACTTCCTCCGAGCCCATGTGGAATCCTACGTTCTCATAGCCCGTCATATTATGGATAAATCCCATAAGAAGGTGCTCCCCCGAATGGTTCTGCATCCTTCTGATACGTATATCCGCATCTATCTCACCGTATACCTTTTTACCGACCTCCAGCGATGACCTGCACAGGTGAATGACTTCACCGTTTCTTTCATAGGTATCTGTTACCTTTACTCCGTCAAGAGTACCTGCATCGCCTGCCTGTCCTCCGCCTTCAGGAAAAAAAGCCGTTCTGTCGAGTATGACTTCATATCCCTTTTCAGTTTCAGCACAGGCTGTCACTTGCGCATCAAAAGCAAACAGCGTGCCGTTATCAAACAGTTTCTCCGTCATATAATTACCCCTCTATATCTTTTCAAGTATCAGCTTGATATGAGTATGCTCATCAAGATCTGCTATCCTGTTTTCATCTATGTCCATAAACCAGACCTCCGAAAATGATGATATGAAAAAATTATAGCATTTTTGAAGATAGTTGTCAATCTTGCAGCCCACAAAAAACTGCCGCCCGCAGGCAGCAGCGTCATATCATATACTGTAAAGATCAGCTTCATCAAAATCGCGTTCAACGATATCCGCGATAGTTATACCGTCTACTACATCATTTATGGCAGAATACAGCTTCTCCCAAATAAATAATGTAGGGCAGGCTTTAGCACGAGGACACAGATTTTCATCCGTTTCAAGACAGGCAACAGGTGCAAGGCTGCCCTCTGTCAGCCGCAGTATCATACCTACTGTGTACTTTTCAGGCGGATAAGCCAGCGTATAGCCGCCGCCTGCGCCCCTGACACTGCGCACATAACCTGCGCGGCTGAGTATAGAAATAATCTGTTCCAGATATTTATCACTTATGTTCTGTCTTTCAGCTATTACCTTTATAGGTATATAGCCATCATCCTTATGTTCAGCAAGATCAGTCATTAATCTGAGCGCATATCTTCCCTTTGTGGAGATCTTCATAGCTTCCCTCCTTAATTGGTTTAGTAATCCTATGGTTGTAATATGATTTTATTATAACCGATTTTCCACGGAATGTCAAGTCCCGCCGCTAACGTTATTTCTTTATATACTGTCTTTCTCCGCACTTCGGGCAGATAACTATATGACTGCCTTTGTCAGGCGGCACATCAAGCAGCTTTCCACACCGGCATCGAAGTCCTTCAGGTGCACTTTTTTTCAGCTGACTAAGGGGTGTGTACCCTCTGTTATCAGTAACATACTTACCGGGCTTGCCATTTTTACCTGTCAGCTTATTCAGAAAGAGTATGAACCTGATATTTTCAGCCTGACGTCTGCTTATCTGCTTTGAAAACACACGGGATGTATTGATTATCATAGCCAGCCCGGTCACTCCCATTATACCGCTGACAGATATGTGCGGTATGCGACACAGCAGAGTATTTGTCAGCAGAACTATTATCAGGCAGACCACAGTCACTGCGAAAAACAGCATATCAAAGCCGTAACGCCCTTTCATGAAGTCTGGTTTTTTCATAGCCATTTCTCCTTTATTGATATATCCACTAAAAACGGTCTTTACTTTTGCAGATCGTTCAATTAAGTAAAAACACCCTCGCCGCGTTTAAGCCGAGGGTGTGGGTAAACTATTTATGTTGATCGTACCTATCAGTCGATCTCGACCATAATCTTCTGTCCGAGCTTGGAAGCAGCCGCTCTCATAACAACGCGGATAGCCTTTGCGATCCTGCCCTGCTTGCCGATTACTCTTCCCATGTCATCCTGTGCTACGTGAAGATGATATACGATAACACCTTCATCGTTAGGCTCGTCAACACTGACCTCGACAGCTGTCTTGTCCTCGACCAGATCGGTCACGATAGTTTTCAGTAATTCTTCCATCGCTAAAACTCCTTACCTCCCGCAAAAGTTATCGGTAAGGCAGATGCGGGATACTGTTACCTTACCGATCAGAGTTGTTTGTGCCTGATTCCCGATTACAGTGTGCCGTTCTTCTTCAGGATAGCCTTTACTGTGTCGGTAGGCTGTGCGCCCTTAGCGATCCAGCTCTTAACCTTTTCGTCATCGACCTTTACCAGGGAAGGCTCCTTGGTAGGATCATAATAGCCCAGCTCCTCGATAAATCTACCATCTCTGGGATATCTGGAGTCAGCAACAACAAGTCTGTAGAAAGGAGCCTTCTTAGCACCCATTCTTCTCAGTCTGATCTTAACTGCCATTTGTATTCACCTCCATAAACTTTCCTTAATATATCAAAGCGGGGAACTCCGCATTGAAAACATTATATCAAACAATACCGATCAACTTTCTCCGGGATGCATCCCAGCTAGGATCTTCAACTAAGCTCCCGTAAAACAAAGTACAGCACCTACAGCGATTATGAACGCACCGAGTCCCATATAGAACTTTCTTGCGCCGTCACGGCCGAGCACCTTTACCCAGAAACGTGCTTTGCTGCTGTTCATGAACCAGTCGTAGTCCTTGTACGCACAGAATATACAGAAGGAACCTGCCGCAAACCCAAATATTGCTGCTATCGTATTGCTCATTCTGTTACCTCACGTATCAGCCTTATTTAGGCTGTTTTCCTGCACCCAGACCTTTCAGCAGTGCAGCTCTCTTGCGTCTTGCGCCCTTGCCGTGGAGAAGTCCACCGCCGCCGATACCGAACTGTTTCATCATCTTCTTCATATCCTCATACTGCTTCAGAAGCTGATTAACATCTGATACCTGTGTACCGCTGCCCGCAGCGATACGTCTTTTACGCTTAGGATCTATTATCGCAGGCTTCTTGCGTTCAGCCTTGGTCATGGAATGAATCATAGCCTCGGTCTTTTTCAGTGCAGCCTCGCCCATTTCAAGATCCTCATCGGATACTTTATTTGCACCGGGAAGCATCGAGATGATGTTCTTGATACTGCCCATTTTGTGGATCTGCTTCATCTGTTCCAAGAGGTCATTCAGGTCGAAGCCTTCCTCCTGCATCTTCTTTGCAAGCTTCTCAGCTTCCTCTTCATCAACCGTCTGGCTCGCTTTTTCGATAAGAGTGAGCATATCGCCCATGCCCAGTATCCTTGAAGCCATTCTCTCGGGGTGGAAAGGCTCGAACTCGTCAAGCTTTTCGCCCATGCCCACGAACTTGATAGGCTTACCTGTAACAGCCAGCACTGACAGCGCAGCACCGCCACGTGTATCTGAATCAAGCTTTGTCAGTATGACCGAATCTATACCCAGTGCCTCATCAAAGCTTGAAGCCACCTTGACGGCATCCTGACCGATCATCGCATCGACTACCAGCATGATCTCGCTGGGTTCTGCTATCTTCTTGATATCCTTCAGCTCATCCATGAGCTCTTCATCAATGTGCAGACGACCTGCGGTATCGATTATGACCATATCGTTGCCGTAGTCCTTAGCCTGTTTAAGACCTTCCTTGACTATTTTGCGGGGATCGATCTGACCCATCTCGAATACAGGCACCTGCGCCTTCTCTGCTACTATCTTCAGCTGATCGATAGCTGCAGGTCTGTAGACGTCCGCAGCTATCAGCAGAGGTCTGCTGCCCTGGCGCTTGAACATCTTAGCCAGCTTTGCTGCATGGGTAGTCTTACCTGAACCCTGCAAGCCGCACATCATTATAACACAAGGCGGTTTGCTGGGGAAATTTATCTTTGAGTTTGCCTCGCCCATCAGCTTGACAAGCTCCTCATTAACTATCTTTATCACCTGCTGTGCGGGAGTTAGGCTTTTCAGCACGTCCTCGCCGACACTTCTCTCGGTGACGTTAGCCACGAAATCCTTGACCACCTTATAGCTTACGTCAGCCTCCAGCAGAGCCATCTTGACTTCTTTCATAGCCTCCTTGACGTCTGCCTCGGTAAGTTTTCCTCTGCCTTTAAGCTTTTTGAAAACGCCGCCGAGCTTTTCGCTCAATCCTTCAAATGCCATAAGTATGCCTCCCTGTCCGTGGTGTGTATGTAAATGCCGTCATTCTGCGGCTTCATCAATAATTTCTTCAGTTTCGTATTCGGCCAGCTTGCTGTCAAGATTTTCAAGCAGTACTATCGTCTTTTCAGCGATAGGTCTTGAAAGACTGATACGCTTACACTCATTGAATATATCCAACGCCTGCGCCTTGAATTTCTTCAGTTCCTCAACATAAGCCTTTTGTGCCTTCAGCAGACCAAGCTTTTCTTCGTACTCCTCAAGCGCCTTTTCACAGTGCTTGACAGCATCGTGTACGCCCTGTCGGGAGATACCGCACTCCGCTGCGACCTCACCAAGGCTGAGGTCATCATTATAATACAGATCCATGATATTGAACTGCTTCTCTGTCAGGAGCCTGCCGTACAAATCGAGCAGGATATACATTTCAAAGCTCTTAGCCATACCATAGACCTCCTGTTCTGCAAGTTCTTCCATAATTGTCCGCTGTCCTTCACAAGGTACTGCGAACTTTTTTGGATACCTGTAAAGTTTCTTAGCTTTACAACATCACCTATTATATAACACTTTTCTCTGTTTGTCAAGGGGCTCAGAACAAAAACATAAAATTTTACAATTTATTATATAAATCACGCGATTTATATGTTATACTTTAAGGATAATGATTAGTAGGGATATATAATGAAACAAGAGGAGGTTATGACAAGATGCTGACCTGCACACTGAAAAACGAAAAATACGAGATAAAGATACCATGCCTGACATACGGCACGGCTAATTTTGAAAGACACGATAATGATGATGCTTATTTTTCCTGCCTGGATAAATATATCGAGCTTGGCGGCTGGTGTATCGACACTGCCCGCGTTTACTGTGAATGGATCGAAGGCGGTGCTGATTCAAGCGAATCTGTTATCGGCAGATGGCTGGAATCCAGAAAATGTCGTGACAAGGTTATCATCTCCACAAAAGGTGGTCATCACGACCTCGAAACAGGCGAGTCACGTCTTGACAGGGCAAGCCTTGAAGCAGACCTTGCAAAGAGTCTTGAATGTCTTAAAACTGACTACGTAGATATTTATTTTCTTCATCGCGACGATCCTCATATTCCCGTTGAAGAAATAATGCCTATACTGAACGATATGTATATATCCGGGAAGATACATTTCATAGGTGTATCTAACTGGACTACCGCACGTATCGAAAAAGCCAACCGCTATGCCCGTGAGAATGGACTTGAACCTATCCGCATCAGCCAGATAAACTATTCACTTGCACACGCAAGCACCGATATACTCGGTGATAAAACACTCGTATGCATGGATACAAGGGAATTCGGGTGGTACAGACGACACAATTTCCCTGTGATGGCATTCTCGCCCCAGGCTAAAGGCTTTTTCGCAAAGCTTGCGAGAGGTGATGCAGCTACAAATCTGCCGGAAAGCCAGTTTGCTTCTACAGCGAACCTTGCACGTCTTGCAAGAGTAAAACAGCTATGCGATAAAACAGGCACACCTCCTGCGGTAGTTCCTCTGGGCTACCTGAACAGCCAGCCATTCTTTGTATCATCTGTATTTGCCGTTACAAAGCTCTGGCAAATGGAGGAGAACATGGCAGCACAGGATATGGTCTATGATGAAAAGACCCTTGCATTCCTTGATAACAGAATATGACCATTCGGACCGTCGTTTCTGCGACGGTCTTTTTGTCACTCTTATAGACTATAGATATAGCAAAAAGCGGACAGCACAAAGCTATCCGCTTATTTCAGCTAATTATTTACGATCATGCCATTCCGCTTTCAGCAATCTGAGATTTCAGGAAAACGTTGCCCTGATCTATGGTGATCTTGGTAATGTACATATTGCCGCCGATCTGGAACATTATACCATCGCCCCACTTCTCGGGATCATCGGGATCGAGTGTGGAATTGTCGATAAGTGCATTGATCTCAGCCGCGGGGATAGTGAACTCAACAGACTTTACATCGTGATTGCCTATCTTTATGAATCCGTCAGACTTAACGAATACATCAGGCCATACCTGATCCGTCTTGGATGCTTCATCCTTGGTTTCGGGTGTTGCCAGATCTTCACCGTTAGCTACCACGTAATCTTTCAGGTTCGGATCATTCACTGCAGGATAGTCGGTAATAAGTCCCTCAAATGTCTCACCGAACTTGTTCCAGCCGTTAGCGTGACCGGGACCTATAACGATCTGCTGCTTGTGCTGATCTGTGATATCCTCCTCGATCATCTGATTGAACTTCTCGGTGTACTCAAACTCAACTACCATGTGTACATCCTTATCTCTGTCAAAGCATCTGCCGTCGATATAGTTATCACCGCTGCCGCCTTCAACAGAATATGAACCCAGACCGTTTGTCCATGCATCCGATATCTGGTCTGTCAGCTCGATAACAGTTTCGGTAGCTGTTTCATCGTAGCCTATCACCTTTGTTCTGTCAAATTCTGCAATCTCAGGTGCAGCCTCTGCCTCGCTTTCGGCAGGTTCTTCTGTCACTTCGGGAGCGCTTGTTTCTTCAGCTGCTTCCGACTCCTCAGGTGCCTCTGACACATCAGCCTGTCCCTCCGTAGCCTCCGATGCTGCAGCCTTTGAAGACGCATCAGCTTTGCTTTCATCCTTAGAATCACCGCACGAAGCAAACATCATAGCAGACATTGTCAGTGCGAGAGTCAATGCAAGAACTTTTTTCATTAAAACCCAACCTTTCTGAATCCGGGATATACCCTATTTCTGTCGCGGTGTCACCCACCTTATTTTCCAACGTCTTGATTATAACAGATTATCTCAAGTTTTTCAATAATTTCTTATTATTTTTAGCAGAAAGTACAAATCTCAATTCGCAAAATAGTCAAATATCACAAACAAAAAGGCACTCCTTACACAGAAGTGCCTTTATCACATCAATCTCTTCTGAAAAGGTCACGTGTGTAGACCTTCTCCTGCACATCATCAAGACAGCTGTCATATCTGTTGGCGATGATAGCCGCAGACTCAGCCTTGAACTTTTCAAGGTCATTCACGACCTGACTTCCGAAGAATGTTTCGCCGTCCTTCAGGGTGGGCTCGTAGATTATAACTGTTGCACCCTTAGCCTTGATGCGCTTCATAACGCCCTGTATGGAACTCTGACGGAAATTATCACTGTTGGATTTCATTGTCAGACGATAAACGCCTATAACAACATTCTTTTCACTGGTAGAATCCCACGAACTGTTCGACGAATAGTATCCTGCCTTTTCAAGCACTCTGTCTGCGATGAAATCCTTTCTCGTCCTGTTGGATTCAACTATAGCAGACATCATGTTCTGAGGAACATCAGCATAATTCGCAAGCAGCTGCTTGGTATCCTTGGGCAGACAATATCCGCCGTAGCCGAAGGAAGGATTATTATAATGCGTACCTATACGGGGGTCAAGACAAACACCGTTGATTATCTGCTGAGTATCAAGACCTTTCATCTCTGCGTATGTGTCAAGCTCGTTGAAATAGCTTACTCTCAGTGCAAGATAAGTATTTGCGAACAGCTTTACAGCCTCAGCCTCGGTAAATCCCATGAACAAAGTATCTATATCAGACTTTATCGCACCCTGCTGCAGCAGAGCAGCAAAAGTGTGTGCTGCCTTTACAAGACGCTCATCCTCCATATCGGTACCGACAATGATACGGCTGGGATAGAGGTTATCATAAAGTGCCTTGCTTTCGCGCAGAAACTCGGGACTGAAAATTATGTTTTTTGTACCGAACTTCTCGCGCACGCTCTTGGTATATCCAACAGGTATGGTGGATTTTATGACCATTATCGCATCAGGATTGACTTTCTGTACAAGTCCGATAACAGCTTCAACCGCACTGCAATCGAAGAAATTTTTCTTCGGGTCGTAGTTGGTGGGGGCTGCGATTATAACATATTCTGCATCCTTGTATGCACTTTCGCCGTCAAGAGTTGCTGTAAGGTCAAGCTCTTTTTCGGCAAGATATTTCTCTATGTAATCGTCCTGGATAGGCGATTTTTTGTTGTTTATCATATCCACCTTTTCGGGTACGATGTCAACAGCGGTAACAGAATTATGCTGCGCCAGCAATACCGCCAGCGAAAGTCCCACATATCCTGTACCTGCAACTGCGATTTTCATATTACTTTCCTCCCATATAGAAATTCTTGTACCACTCCGCAAAACGGCGCAGACCTGTGCGCAGGTCGATGGTCGGTTTGAAACCGAAATCGCGCTCAAGTGCGGTGCTGTCCGCGTAAGTCACGGGGACATCTCCCGGCTGCATCGGTACAAGTTCCTTGTGCGCATCAAAATCATAATCCTCGGGCAGTACCCCTGCGCGGACAAGTTCCTCGCTGAGTATCTGCACGAAATCCAGCAGATTTTCGGGAGTGCCGCCGCCGATATTGTACAGTGCATAAGGCGGTACAGGCAGACCGTCCTCTCCGTTTTTCTTCTCGGGAGCTTTCTGCATAACACGGACTATGCCCTCAACGATATCGTCAACAAAAGTGAAATCGCGCTTGCAGTTTCCGTAGTTGAATATCTTTATTGTTTCACCGTTAACAAGCTTGTTGGTGAATCCGAAATACGCCATATCGGGACGCCCCGCAGGGCCGTAAACGGTAAAGAAACGCAGTCCCGTTGTTGGGATATTGTACAGCTTTGAATATGCGTGGGCAAAAAGTTCGTTGCTCTTTTTGGTAGCCGCATACAGTGAAACAGGGTGGTCTACCATATCATCAGTGCTGAATGGAACTTTCTTGTTTCCGCCGTAAACGCTGGAAGAACTTGCATAAACAAGATGTTCCACAGGATTATGACGGCAGGCTTCAAGGATATTGTAAAAGCCGATCATATTTGAATTTATATAAGCATCGGGGTTCTCGATAGAATATCTCACACCTGCCTGTGCCGCAAGATTCACAACTATCTCAGGCTTGTGTTCCTCAAATATCTTCGTAATAAGTGCCTTGTCAGCAAGGTCGCCTTTATAGAATTTAAAAGTGCACTTGCTGTTCTTTTCAGCCTTTTCTATCTCTGCTATGCGGTACTCTTTCAGGCTTACATCGTAGTAATCGTTCATATTGTCAAGACCGATGATACATACACCGTCAAGCATACCGAACAGCTTTGTTACCAGATTCGAGCCGATAAATCCTGCCGCACCTGTAACAAAAACATTTTTTATATTATTGTCAAACATTTATATGACCACCCGATTATTTAATTTCTTTCAGATATCTGGCTACAGCGTCCTGCCATGTCGGCAGAGGCTCAAAGCCGTTTTCTGCAAGCTTTGACTTGTCAAGTCTGCTGTTGAAAGGACGTGCCGCCTTGGAAAGTCCGTACTCCGCAGTTGTTACAGGGGTGACTTTCGTATCATAACCCGCCTGTCTGAATATCTCGCAGGTGAAGTCGTACCAGCTTATATATCCGCCCTCGTTGGTAGCATGGTAGTATCCGTACTTATCGCTTTCAGCCATATCAACGAGAAGTCTTGCAAGGTCAAAGGTGTAGGTGGGTGTACCTATCTGGTCGTTTACCACACGTACCTCTGGGTACTTTTTGCCCACATTCAGCATGGTCTTGATGAAGTTATTTCCGTTCACGCCGAATGCCCATGCTATCCTGACGATGAAATATTTTTCAAGGGTGTTGGCTACCGCAAGTTCGCCGTCAAGTTTTGACTGTCCGTAAACATTCAGCGGTGCGTAGTCCTTGCAGTCTGGCTGCCATGGAGTTTCGCCCTGTCCGTTGAAAACATAGTCGGTGGATATCTGTATCATCTTGCAGTCCAGCTTTTTGCAGACATTTGCGATATTCTGCGGGCCGTCAACATTTATCGCCCGTACTTTCGGGAGATTTTCCTCGTCCTCTGCCGCGTCAACAGCAGTCCATGCGGCACAGTGTATCACAGCATCGGGTCTTACTTCCGTCAGCGTTTTTTCGACTGCTTCTTTGTCGGTGATGTTAAGCTTTCTGTACTCAACATCCTGTTCAACACTGTCGAAAATATCCGAACCCACAGCCTTATGACCTCGCTTTGTCAGTTCGTTCATTACATCATAACCGAGTTGACCACCAATACCAGTTACAAATATTTTCATATAAATCCTCCAAATGAAGTACTCTGCCTAAAAATGCAAACAGCTTTTCCCTGAGAAGATCGATAACTATACATACAGCAAAAAGCGCTATCGAATATACGACTATCGAGGAGATGACAACAGGCTGACTGTTGTGTGTCTCCATGAATCTCTTTACGGGATAAAAAACAAATGTCGGGTTTACCGTTATAAGGTAGACAGAAAGCACATATTTTGATATCCTGCTTGAAAATTCCGATACAGGTCCGTATGAATCCCAGAAAATAAACAACAGGCAAAGTGCCACAGCACCTATTACTATCAGCGGATCGTTGTAGCTGTAAATATACCATGCCAGCGTGGAATGTGAATGTCTGTACATCACAAAAGCCGCAAAAGCAACAGCCCCCGAAGTTGCAAGATATATTCCCAGATATATCAGCTTGTTCTTGGGAAGCTTTTCACTGTTCTTGCGGCACAGCATACCTACGAAATACATATACAATCCGTGCAAAAACGTGTGTCCTCTGCCGATACCGTCCCAGTCGAATATAAAGCCGTATATCACAGCTACGACACTAAGGGTTATCAGCAGTTTTTTCTGCTTTTCCGCATCAAGGGAATCTATAAATCCATTAATGAAAGGCGCAAGTATGCAAAGCAGAAAATATGCGCCCATGAACCAGTACGTCGAGATAGGGAACGCCACGTTGAAAAGATATTTGAGCGATTGTCCCGATCTCAGAGGAAACTGCCCTGTCAAAAGCATGACAAGGTACCATAAGAACAGGTAGAACACCATCTCAACGTACAGTAAGACTATTTTTTTTGATTTAAGTTTAATTGAGTAATAACCGCTTATGAAGAAAAATGCGTTAACAGCTATAATGCAAAATGAGTTCAGCAAAAACAGTGAAAAATCGAACCTGTCGGCCGCAACACTGCCTGTCCCAAGCGCTTTAAGATCTAATGTATGAACGATAATGTGATGCGCAGTTATCATTATCATCAGTATACAACGAAGTAAATCGGTTGAATAATTGCGCTTTGCGGACATCTCAGACCTCCGCACGATTACCGTACATCTTCTCGTAGTAGTTCTGATATTCTCCGCTTATTATAGTTTCCCACCATTCACGGTTGTTCAGGTACCAGTCAATAGTCTTCTTGATACCGTCCGCAAATTTGGTCTCGGGCAGCCAGCCCAGTTCATTGTGTATCTTTGTGGGGTCGATAGCGTAGCGCATATCGTGACCCTTTCTGTCCTCAACGTGTATGATAAGGCTTTCTGGCTTGCCAAGTTCCTTGCATATCAGCTTTACGATGTCGATGTTCTTCATCTCGTTGTGTCCGCCGACATTGTAAACTTCTCCGACTCTTCCCTTGTGGATTATAAGGTCGATAGCACGGCAGTGATCCTCAACGTACAGCCAGTCGCGGACGTTCAGTCCCTCACCGTATACGGGCAGGGGCTTGTCAGCCAGTGCATTTGCTATCATAAGGGGTATCA
>ODAI013470525.1_pt1 | contig 13912 bp, 12 predicted proteins | sample 1539321 | NCBI WGS metagenome assembly ODAI01 (sample SAMN02144231, study PRJEB22623) | gut metagenome | biome: sheep rumen | host: Ovis aries | place: New Zealand
ATCTCGATGGAGGTGATGGCGCAGTTCTTCTGGTACATGGGCCTCTCGCTCGTGCCGCAGGCCCTGCCGCTGGCCATCCTGCTGTCGTCGCTCATCACCTTCGGCAACCTGGGCGAGAGCTCGGAGCTGACGGCCATCAAGGCGGCGGGCATCTCGCTGATGCAGGCCTTCCGCTCGTTGATACTGATTTCGGTGCTCATTGCCCTGGGCTCGTTTTACTTCCAAAATGTTGTAGGTCCGAACGCCAACCAGAAGATGGCGCAGCTGCTCCTGTCGATGCGGCAGAAGAGCCCCGAGCTGGAGATTCCCGAGGGCATCTTCTACGACGGCATTCCCAACACCAACCTCTACGTGCAGAAGAAGGATATGAAGACGGGCAAGCTCTACGGCATCATGATCTACCGCATGACCGAGAGCTATGAGGACGCGGCCATCATCCTGGCCGACTCGGGCATGCTCCAGTCGACCGAGGAGAAGAAGCACCTGGTGATGAGCCTCTGGAGCGGAGAGTGGTTTGAGAACATGCGCTCGCAGGAGCTGGCGGGCAGCGCCGCCGTGCCCTACCGCAGGGAGACCTTCTCGTCGAAGAAAATCATACTGGACTTCGACGGGGGCTTCAACATGACCGACGGCTCGGTGTTCTCGGGCGACGCAAGGGCCAAGGGCCTGGTGCAGATCAACCACGACATCGACTCGCTCAACGCGGTGTACGACAGCATAGGAAGGGCTTACTACGACGATGCCGGACGGGCGTTCTACCGGCTGCCCAAGCTGGAGAAGAAAGACTCGCTGAAGGCGCTGAGGAAAGCCCTGGCCAAGACGACCGACTTCGACTCCATCTACGCCAAGCTGACGCCTGAGAAGAAGCAGCAGGCGGTGAACACGGCCCTCTCGAAGATTCAGAGCGCCAGGAGCGACTACGAGTTCAAGAGCATGGTGACGGGCGACGCCGACCGGGTGATACGCCAGCACAAGATAGAGGCCATCAACAAGTTCACCACCGCCCTGCTCTGCATCATCTTCTTCTTCATAGGAGCACCGCTGGGCGCCATCATCAGGAAGGGAGGACTGGGCATACCGGTCATCATCTCGGTGTTCGTCTTCATCGTCTACTACATTCTCGACAATACGGGCTACCGCATGTCGCGCGGCGGCATGTGGGCCATCTGGTTCGGCAAGGGCATTGCCATGGCCGTGCTCACGCCCGTGGCCGTCTTCTTCACCTACAAGGCCAACAAAGACTCGGTGGTGTTCAACATGGATGCCTACCGCAACTTCTTCATGAAGCTGCTGGGACTGCGCCTGAAGCGCCACGTCTTCGGCAAGGAGGTGATCATCAACGACCCCGACTACCCCACCGACGCCGCCCGGCTGGAGGCCATCAGCGCCAGCGTGGCCGACTATGCCCACAAGCACAAGCTGAAACGGGCGCCCAACATCGTGAAGGTGTTCTTCAACTACCATCCCGACCACCACATCGAGCGCATCAGCGAGGAGATGGAGGAGGTGATCGAGGACCTCTCGAACACCAGGGACAAGGTGGTGCTCACCGAGCTGAACAAATATCCGGTGGTATCGGTGAAGGCCCACACAAGGCCCTTCGAGCGCCGCTGGCTCAACATCGCGGCCTTCATCATCGTGCCCGTAGGACTGTTCTGCTACATCCGCATGTGGCACTTCCGCCTGCGCCTGGACCACGACCTGCGCACCATCATCAGCACCAACAAGGCCATCACCGACCGCATAGGGCAGATAGCCGCCCCATCGACATGAAGGCAATGAAGGTGCAGACGCCCGCCCTAGACAAAAAAAATGGAGAGCAGGGCGTACGCACCACTATATATAAAAAAGGTATACCCACTCTATATAAATATAATAAGGTGTAAATATATATGGAAAACATCAAACTGAGCAGCATCGAAGATGCCGTGAACGACTTCAGAGAAGGAAAGTTCCTCATCGTGGTTGACGACGAAGACCGCGAGAACGAGGGCGACCTGATCATAGCAGCTGAGAAAATCACCGCCGAGAAGGTGAACTTCATGCTGAAACACGCCAGGGGCGTGCTCTGCGCTCCCATCACCATGAGCCGATGCGAGGAACTAGCCCTGCCGCACCAGGTGATGGACAACACCTCGGTGCTGGGAACTCCGTTCACCGTCACCGTAGACAAGCTGGAGGGATGCTCCACCGGCGTGTCGGCACACGACCGCGCCGAGACCATCAAGGCCCTGGCCGACCCCAATTCCACCCCGCAGACCTTCGGGCGCCCCGGCCACATCAACCCGCTCTACGCACAGGAGAACGGCGTGCTGCGCCGAAGCGGACACACCGAGGCCGCCATCGACCTCTGCCGCATGGCAGGGCTCTACCCCGCCGGCGCCCTGATGGAAATCATGAACGAGGACGGAACGATGGCACGCATGCCCGACCTGCTGAAATTCGCCGAGCAATGGGGACTGAAAATCATCACCATCAAGGACATGATAGCCTACCGCCTGCAGAAAGAGTCGCTCATAGAAGTGGGCACAGAGGCCGACCTGCCCACCGTCTACGGCCACTTCCACCTCATACCCTTCAGGCAGAAAAGCAACGGACTGGAGCACATGGCCCTCATCAAGGGCACATGGAAGGAAGACGAGCCCGTGCTGGTGCGCGTACACTCATCGTGCGCCACCGGCGACATACTGGGCAGCAAACGATGCGATTGCGGAGAACAGCTGCACAAGGCCATGCAGATGATCGAGAAAGAGGGTAAGGGCATCATCATCTACATGCAACAGGAAGGACGCGGCATAGGACTGATGAACAAAATAGCCGCCTACAAATTGCAGGAGGAAGGCATGGACACCGTCGACGCCAACGTGCACCTGGGATTCAAACCCGACGAGCGGGAATACGGATGCGGAGCGCAGATGCTCCGGCACCTGGGCGTGCACAAGATGAGACTGCTCACCAACAACCCCGTGAAACGAGTCGGACTGGAGGCCTACGGACTGGAAATCGTCGAGAACGTGCCCATCGAGGTCACACCCAACGAATATGACTACAGATACCTGAAGACCAAGAAAGAACGCATGGGTCACAACCTCCATATCTGAAAAAAAGGCATTATTTTGTCATCTGCGACGAAATAATGCCCGTTTTTTTTCGTTTAAAAGAATAAAATGAGTAATTTTGCAAAAAATCAATAAGACTTAAACAATATTATGGCACAATTATCTAATCGACTCAACCGCCTCGCACCATCGGCCACGCTGGCCATGTCGCAAAAAAGCGGTGAGATGAAAGCACAAGGTATCGACGTGATTAACATGAGCGTGGGCGAGCCTGACTTCAACACACCCGACCACATCAAGGAAGCCGCCAAGAAAGCCATCGACGAGAACTGGTCGCGCTACTCACCCGTTCCCGGCTACGCCGACTTGCGCCAGGCCATCGTTGCCAAACTGAAGAATGAGAATGGACTGGACTACACCATCAACGAGGTGCTGGTGAGCAACGGCGCCAAGCAGAGCGTATGCAACACCATCATGGCCCTCGTCAACGACGGCGACGAGGTGATCATCCCAGCACCCTACTGGGTGAGCTACCCGCAGATGGCCAAGCTGGCAGGCGGAGAACCCGTATACATCGAGGCCGGATTCGAGCAGAACTTCAAAATCACACCCGAGCAGCTCGAAGCCGCCATCACACCCAAGACCAGAATGCTCATCCTCTGCTCGCCCAGCAACCCCACGGGCAGCGTCTACTCACAGGAAGAGCTGAACGCACTGGCCGAGGTCATCAAGAAGCACGACGACCTCTTCGTGCTGGCCGACGAAATCTACGAGCACATCAACTACATCGGCAAGCATGCCAGCATCGCCAAGTGCGAGGGCATGAAAGAGCGCAGCATCATCGTCAACGGCGTGTCGAAAGCCTATGCCATGACCGGATGGCGCATCGGATACATAGCAGCACCCGAATGGATCGTCAAAGGCTGCAACAAACTCCAGGGACAATACACCAGCGGACCCTGCTCGGTGAGCCAGAAAGCAGCCACCGAGGCCTACGTCGCCTCGCAAGCCTGCGTCGAGGAGATGAGACAGGCCTTTGAGCGCCGGCGCGACCTCATCGTGGAACTGGCCAAGGACATCCCCGGACTCGAGGTTAACGTGCCCGAGGGAGCCTTCTACCTCTTCCCCAAATGCAGCAGCTTCTACGGAAAAAGCGACGGCAAACGCACCATCAACAACTCTACCGACCTGGCCATGTATCTGCTCGAAGAAGGACATGTGGCCACCGTCGGAGGCGACGCCTTCGGAGACCCCGAATGCTTCAGAATGAGCTACGCCACAAGCGACGATAACATCCGCGAGGCCATGCGCAGAATCAAAGAGACACTGGCCAAATTGAAATAATTCAAAAAAAGAGCCGTTAAAACTTCTTAAAAAGGCGGCTAGTTCTCTATAATTTGTTATCTTTGCCAAGACTTATCTGTCATATCTTCAGATTTTGACCGAAAGTCGCGACAAAACTAATGGAAAAAACAAATAGAATAATTTTTTTATAACTTAATTCATTTATAACTAAAAAATTTAAAACAAAAAAATTATGGCAACTACACAAAAGACAGCCAGCCCTAAGAAATCTCAGGGCTTCCAGGGAGTAAAAGCAGCGTTTTGGATCATCGTTGTATGCTTCATCCTCGCAGTATGTTTCTTCAAGTACTTCCTCGGCAACAGCGACCACATCGGTCCTAACGGAGAAGTTATCGATGGTAACATCTGGGGTACCATTTACAAAGGTGGTATCGTGGTGCCTGTGATCCTCACCCTGTTGTTCACCGTTATCGCTCTCTCTATCGAGCGCTGGCTCGCTCTGCGCACCGCTTTCGGTAAGGGCAAGCTCCCACAGTTCGTAGCTAACATCAAGGCTGCGCTCAATGCTAACGACTTCGCTAAGGCTCAGGAGCTCTGCGACAAGCAGCGCGGTACTGTTGCTAACGTGGTTGGCGCATCTCTCCGTGCTTACAAAGAGATGGAAGCCACACACGGCATGAAGAAGGAGCAGAAGATCGCACGCATCCAGCAGGCTCACGAAGAGGCCACTCAGCTCGAGATGCCTACCCTGCAGATGAACATGCCTATCATCGCTACCATCGTTACACTGGGTACACTGACCGCTCTGTTCGGAACCGTTGTGGGTATGATCCGTTCATTCGCAGCTCTGGCTGCTGGTGGTGGTGCTGACTCTCAGGCTCTGTCACTTGGTATTTCTGAGGCCCTGGTTAACACAGCCTCTGGTATTTTGACTTCTTGGGTAGCCGTTGTTGCTTACAACTACTATTCAAACAAGATCGATAAGTTGACATACGCCCTCGACGAGGTTGGTTATTCAATCGCTCAGACTTACGAAGCTAACCACGCAGAAGAGGCTTAATTTTTGCTAACCCTTTAAAATTTTATCACTATGGGTAAAGTAAAAATTAAGAAAGCGGACGTCTGGATAGACATGACACCAATGTCTGACGTGATGGTGCTGCTGCTTACCTTCTTCATGATGACCTCTACGTTCGTCAAGAACGAGGCCGTGAAGGTGAACACACCACAGTCAGCATCAAAGGTGAAAGTTCCAGAGAACGATGTCGTGAACATCACCATCAATCCTGAGGGCAAGGTGTTCATGAGCATGGACAATGTGAACTATCTGAAGACCACCGTGATGAGCATGGCCGACAAGTTCGGCGTGCAGCTGACTGCAGCACAGCAGGAAGCATTCCTGGAGGATCCTCAGTTTGGAGTTCCCATGGACAAATTGGCAGATTTCCTCAACATCAGCCAGAGCAAGCGCGCTGAAGCGCTCAAAGAACTCGGCATACCCACCGACAGCCTCGACAAAGGCGACGGCACAAAGGGCAAGAGCGAGTTCCAGGAATGGGTGACTGAGGCAATGAACTCGGGTGAGGACATGAAACTCTGTATCAAAGCCGACGCGAAGACTCCTTACAAAATCGTAAAGAGCGTCATGTCGGAACTGCAGGACATGGACCAAAACCGTTATCAGTTGATTACATCGTTTAAAGAAGCGGAGGATTAAAGAATGGCTAAGCAAAAAGGAAGTAGACAAAAAAAGCAGACCGTACGCGTAGACTTTACGCCGATGGTTGATATGATGATGCTTCTTATCACATTCTTCATGCTCTGTACTTCTCTGAGCAAGCCTCAGGCAATGCAGCTGACCATGCCAAGTAACGATAAGAACATCCAAGACGAGGATCGTAACGCAGCCAAAGAGTCGCACACCATTACGATTTATCTGGCTGGTAACGATAAGATCTATTACATCAAGGGTATCCCCAAGTACGACGATCCCACCTGCATGAAGGAGACCACATGGGGTAAGCAGGGAATCCGCAAGGTTCTCACCGAGCACCAGACCGAGGAGGGCATCATCCCCGTTGCCCGCATCCGCAAGGCAAAGCTCGACCTTGATGCGAAGAAAGCTGAGACCAACATGGAAGACAGTATCTATCAGAAAGAGCTGACCAAGATCCGTAATGGTGAGATCAATGGTGAGAAGATTCCTACACTGACCATCATCATCAAACCACTCGACGCAGCTTCGTATGATAATATGGTGACAGCACTCGATGAGATGCAGATTTGCAGTATTAGTAAGTACGTCCTTGACAAGATTAGTCCCGATGACGAGAAACTTCTCAAGTCGAAGAACATCCCCTTGCAATGACAATGTGTAACATTTAAAACAACTTAAAGCAGATGTCAAAAATTGATTTGATAGACAGTAACTGGGTTGACCTTGTCTTTGAAGGGAAAAACAAGGAATATGGTGCTTACAAGCTGCGCAAGAACACCGGAAAGCGTAATATTTGGGCTATCATTATTATGCTCGCAATTGCCGCCCTGCTGGGTGCCATCATCGGTGTGAATGCCATCATTGAGGCAAGCAAAGCCCAAGAAGAGATTTCTGCAGACGTCGAACTCTCGAACATCACTAAGAAAGAGGTGAAGGTAGAGAAGAAGGCTCCTGTGAAAATCGAAGAGGCTAAACCAGTTGAGAAAGTGAAGAGCTCTGTGAAGTTCGTGCCACCCGTTATTAAGAAAGACTCTGAGGTGAAGCCCGAGGAGGAGTTGAAGTCACAAGACGACCTCAACCAGACCAAGACCGCCATCGGTTCTTTCGACGTGAAGGGTAACGACGATACTGGCGGTGAGGTGCTCAAAGCCAAGGAAGTGATTGCACAGCCCGAGCCACCGAAGGAAGAGGAAACAAAGGTATTCGACGTCGTTGAGGTCATGCCTTCATTCCCCGGAGGTGACGCAGCTCTGCAGCAGTACCTCGGTAAGAACATCAAGTATCCGGTTGTAGCTGAGGAGAACGGCGTACAGGGTCGTGTAGTATTGACATTCGTCGTCGAGCGCGACGGTTCAATCTCCGACATCAAGGTCGTTCGCTCGGTAGACCCGTCTCTCGACAAGGAGGCCACTCGCGTGGTGAAGAGCATGCCGAAGTGGATTCCTGGTAAGCAGAATGGTTCAGCCGTACGTGTTAAGTTCACTCTGCCTGTAACATTCAGACTACAGTAATTTATGAAAAGATCAACATTCTACGTAACAGTAGGATTGCTATTGGCATCCAGCGCGCTCAGCTCCTGTGTGGAGAAGAAACCGCGCAAAGATGCTGGTAGAACTGATACAACTACATCAGGGGCGATTCAGTTCGCCTCTGATGATAGTTTTTCACCTATCATCGACGAAGAGGTGGAAATGTTCAACATCTCACACCCCAAAGCAACGGTCACACCCATCTACACCGATGAGACCGATGCAGTGAAACAACTCATTGACGAGAAAATCTATCTCGCCATCGCAGCCCGTAACTTCACCAAGAACGAGTATAACACCCTCGTCAACAAGGGCTACAAATCGATGAGAGCCGTCCCCATCGCCTACGACGGACTGGCGCTGATCATCAACAAGCAAAACCAGGATACCTGCATCACCGTGAAAGATATCGCACGCATCCTGAACGGAGAAGCCAAGAAATGGAGCGATGTCTACCCAGGCTCCAAGCGCGGAGACATCGAGGTCGTATTCGATAACCCCAAATCCAGCACCGTGCGCTATGCACAAGACTCCATCCTGGGCGGAAAACCCATCAACAGCCCCAACATCCAGGCTGTCGACAAGTCGGCACAGGTAATCGACTATGTGGAGAAAACTCCCAATGCCATCGGCATTATCGGTTCGAACTGGCTCAACGACAAACGAGACACTACGAACGTCACCTTCAAGAAGAATATCCGCGTGATGTCTGTCAGCAGAATGGAGACAGCCACGCCACTCAATAGCTGGAAACCCTATCAGTATTACATCTATAATGATAGCTATCCGCTCATCCGTACCATCTACGCACTCCTGAACGACTCTTACCGCGGACTGCCCACTGGTATGGCCAACTTCATTACGTCGCCCAAGGGCCAGCTCATCATCTTCCACTCTTCGCTGCTGCCCGCATACGGTAATATGACCGTAAGGAACGTAAACGTTAAAGATCAATAATTAAGATCCACTGATTAAACTTTCTGAAAAAGAAATAGTCACATAAGTGAAAACAAAGTAACACATGTCTAACTTAAAACAGTGAGAATTATGAAAACTATCAAATATTTAGTAATCGGAGCCATGATGCTGGGCATCAGCTCCCCGGTAATGGCACAAGAAGATCCCAAGCAGGTTATCGACGCCATCTCCATCGCAATTAAGGACAATCCCACCGGTGCTGCCGCACAGGTGAAGGAAGTAGTGAAAAAGTACAAGAAGAACGTAGAGGTTCTCTGTGGTATCGGACGCGCCTATCTCGACGTGAAGGACATCACCAACGCTAAGCTCTATGCCGACATGGCTATGAAGGTAAAGGGCGGCGCTCAGAACGCTCTTCCCCACATTCTTCTCGGCGACATCTACGTGCTCAACGACGATGGCGGTAACGCTTCCATGGAGTACGAGCAGGCTATCTACTTCGATAAGATGAATCCAGAGCCATACCGTAAGTATGCCCAGATCAACAGTAAGGTGAACCCAAGTGCCTCTGCTGCCAAGCTTGAAGAGCTCCGCACAGTGCGCCCCGACTATCCTGTAGACGTTATCAATGCTACCATCTACATGCGTGCCAACAACCTGACAAAGGCTCTCGAGTACTACGACAAGGTTGACAAGAACAGCATGGAGAGCGGCGACCTTGTGAACTATGCCCTCTGCGGATTCCTCAAGGGACAGTTCGAAAAGAGCCTCAGCGTGGCTGAGTTCGGCGCCAACAAGTTCCCGCGCCACCCGGCTCTGAACCGTCTGGTGTTCTTCAACAGCACCAACCTGAAGGACTATCAGAAGGCCCTGACTTATGCCGACCGTCTGTTCACCAAGTCAGACAGCGCCAAGATTTCTTCTAGCGACTATCTGTACTACGGCTATGCTCACAATGGTAACAAGAACTACGACAAGGCCATCGAGATGTTCCGCAAGTGCATCGAAGAGGCTCCTGATGCCAAGGGCGACGTGCTCGACGCTCAGTCGAACATCGCCAGCGCCTACCAGGCTAAGGGCGACTACACCAACGCCATCGCTGAGTATCGCAAGTACATGGAGAAAGTGGAGAAGGTAAAGAATACCGACTTTGCTTCGCTGGCTCAGATTTACATGGACTGGGGTTCTGACCTCACAGGTGCTGAGCAGGCTTCTAAGTTCGAGGAGGCTAACAAGGTGTACGACGAGATGATTGCCAAGTTCGCCGACGATCCTGCTACTCTCATCTATGCTTACAACAAGAAGACTCAGATTGACAACATGCTCGACCCGACCGTCGAGAAGTTCACTGCCCTGCCCGACTACACCAAGATGATTCAAATCATCGAGGGACTGAGCGAGAAGAGCAAGACCGACCTCGCACGTCTGGTGACAGCCTATCACTATCTGGCTCACTACAACCTGGCCAATGGCAACAAAGCTACTGCCAATGAGTACTGGAACAAGATTCTGGCCATCGACCCGACGTACGCTCCTGCCTTGGAGGCTCTCGGAAAGTAAACATCATAAAATATTCATATTCATGAGGGACGGGCGCAAGCCTGTCCCTCATTATTTTTGTATGATGCGATTGGCTATTTTCAATTCATCATCAATTAGACTGCAATTAGGCATTAACTACACTCCAATTAGGCATTAATTACACTGTAATTAGGCATTAATTGCATGGTAATTAGGCATTAATTAGAGTCTAATTTGTCGACTAATTGCAACCCTTGCAGGCATTCATTGGAAACAGGTACGCTTGGAGGCACATTTCAGAGTATAGAACATTTCGGAATATAGCCCACTTCGCCGTGTAGAATCAGAGTATAGCACATTCCGGAGTATAGCACATTCCGGCGTATGGCGCATTCGGTGTATAGAGCATTTCTGGCCTAATGGCCGATTTCCTCTATCTTTAGAAAACTATTATTCTAACGGGTGTAAAGGCGATACTTTATATTCGTTATGAATAAAAAAGATAGAAAAACAGGCAGCTCTCTTTCGAGAACTGCCTGCGCTATTTCTTTGTGAAATCGTCTTAAGGAAGACTGATTGCCTCAGAAGGACAAACATCTGCACAAGTACCACACTCAGTGCAAACATCTGGATCAATTGAATACTTGTCGCCCTCAGAGATAGCTCCTGCCGGACACTCGTCAATACATGTACCGCATGCGATGCAGTCGTCACCAATTACGTAAGCCATATTTCTTTCAGTTTAAAAAATTAATAATGTTCTTGTACTTAAATTTAATACGCTGCAAAGATAGATATTTATTTTGAAATACCTACAATTAGGTATTAGTTTTTACCTAATTTAACATTCAATCTTCATCCCATCATTATTAATGATGACTGACGGGTAAAATACAATAAAGACGGCATTCTTGCGTTATTATTTATGATGAAACATTTCATGCTCATTCTTGTCTCCATGCTGTGTGTGCTGTCAGCACCGGCACAAGACCGACAAGTGGAAAACAAGCCCTATATCGACCTGCGGCCTTTCCACTTCGGCGTTCTTGTGGGTACTCATTTCCAGGACATCGAATTTGAGAATGTCGGCATACAGACCATCACCAACGAAGACGGCACTACCACAGAAAAGCTGATTACCGCCGACCAGGACCGCACCGACATGGGATTCACGGTGGGTGTGCTGGGCGAGATGCGCCTAGGCACATATTTCGCCTTGCGCGTGGCTCCAGCCATGCTGTTTGGCAACAAGCACATCTCCTTCCTGAATCATACCGACAAGCTGGATAGCGGAGAGCCTATCACCATGCATCAGGACCTGAAGTCGGTCTACATTTCATCGGCTGTGAACCTCATCTACAGTGCCAAGCGCTTCAACAACCACCGTCCCTACCTCATGGCGGGCATCAATCCGATGCTCAACCTGTCGGGCAAACAGAGCGATATTGTCAAGCTGAAATCTTACGACGTATTGCTGGAGGTAGGCGTAGGCTGCGACTTCTACCTGCCGTTCTTCAAGCTTCGCCCTGAACTGAAATTCGGCTTCGGACTCATCGACAGCATGGACAAAGACCATGTGAACCACATCAAAGACAAGAACCTGGTGGTTTATACCAATTCCATCATCAAACAATCGAAAAGCAAGTTCGTGTCGTTGACCTTCTATTTTGAATAGTTCTACCTAGAAGATTTCGCCGTTAAAAAGTTCTCCCTGTAGGAGCGTGGGAGAACCGACAACAGCCTGTCCAGGGTGAAGGTGCTGCCCAACAGGCTTATGCAGATCCGTAACTCAGTCCCGCCTAGTGAAGACGCAATGGCAATGCATGCATCCTTTTTATTTTGAGAGTGTGACGGTCATCTTTCCCACAAAGATGGCATGCTTGCCGTTCTGGTCGACGGGAATCTCTTTCCCGTCGAGGTTCTTCACATAGCGCAACTCCTGGAAATAAGTGTGGCTGTGCCCGCCCAGCACCAAATCGATGTACCGGCTGTTGGCTATCACATTCTGGTCGCTGATGGCATCGTCAGTCCATCCAAGGTGAGAGATGAGAATCACCATGTCGCACTTCTTTTCTTTCTTCAGCATCGTAGCCATCTCGTTGGCCACCTTCACCGGCTCGATAAACTTCACGCCTTCGCAGTTGGTTTTCGACACCAAACCCTCCATTTTCGGATCCAGTGCAAACACGCCAATCTTCACGCCTTTCCGCTTCAAGATGATATAAGGCTTCACAAGGCCCTCACAAACGGTTCCCGTAAAGTCGTAGTTCGAACAAAGTATCGGGAAGTTGGCCTGCCGGAAAACGCGCGCCATATTCTCTAGTCCAAAGTCAAACTCATGGTTTCCGATGGTCGATGCGTCGATGCCCATCTGGTTCATGAGCCCTATCTCCACATCCCCCTTGAACATGGTATAATAAGGTGAGCCCTGACAGAAATCACCGCTGTCGAAATACAGCAGGTCGGGATTCTTTTTGCGCTCTTCCTTGAGCATGGCTATGCGACGCAGGAAACCGCCCCTGCCCGCCAGCATCGTGTCTGCCAGATGAGGATTCAATGGCATGATACAGCTGTGCGTGTCGTTCGTATGCAAAATGACCAACTGCTTTTTGCCCTTTGCCGATACCGACAGCGCGGCAATCAGCACCAAAGATATCATGATGACTATTCTTCTCATAATCTACAAATCTACATTAAAAACACCTTTCTTAATAACAACATCCTTATCCGATCGTCCCTGGTATTCATTCCTCCACGATGCGCCCTTCCACCTGAGCATCAACAGCCTTTCCCTGTTTGGCTTGCTCACGGAAATAGTCCATGATGATGAAACGCACGTTGTTTCGCGCCTCCTGGGGAGAAACAAGGTCTTTCGCAGCCTTGAAGGCTACCAGTCCGTCGTTACCCTGTGCCAGATAGTCGAGTGTTGCCACACGATACGATGCGTTAGGGTCGATTTCCTGACCATTCAGACGAGCACTCACCAGTTTTCCGTCTTTCGTGATGGCTAGTTCCACACCATGACTCACGCCCTCTCCATGACGAGCGGCTATCTGTGCGAATAGCTCCATGAGATGCTCGCCCGTGAGCGTCAGGAAACAAATCTTATTCTCAAACGGGGCCACATCAACCACTTGCCCGTAGTTCACCTTGCCCTCAGCAAAGCCAGCCCGGATGCCCCCCATGTTATATACCGCCATCTGGGGCGTCTCATTGTACATCTTTCCACCCCATACCAATATGTCAGCCAACAAGTTAGAGAGATTACTCTCGGGGCGCTTGGCCGCCATATAACGGGCGCACGAGCCGACCACCGGACTCATCACGCTGTCTACCTCGTGCTGATAGGGTTTGATGAATGCCGCTGCCTGGGCGTCGGGCGTGGCGTCGTAGGCCTGATCCACTAGAATGCGCGTACGCTGGATGTCGGTCACTTGATAATGCGACCGGCACGAAGTAGCCGCCACAGCACATGCAACGCAACAAAATATAACCAGTTGTTTTTTCATAATGATACCGTTGTTTTTGCAAAAATACGGGAAATCGGGCAAAATACAAACCGCAAAGCGCCGAAAATGTGTTAAAAAACCAAAAACTTTCACCTTTCCAACCGCAACAGCCAGTTATAAACTTCTTAATATGAACTTTTTGTAGTACCTTTGCACCGCTTTTCGGCGTAACCGCTGGCAGTGGAAGAGTCATTGGCCATGTTGCGTTGGAACGATAAACAAATTTAATTATAAAAATACAATGGATTTAATTAAAGTTGCTGAAGAAGCATTTGCAACCGGCAAAAAGTTCCCAGAGTTCAAGTCTGGTGATACCATCACTGTCGCTTACAAAATTATCGAGGGTTCAAAAGA
>ODAI014422173.1_pt1 | contig 13910 bp, 13 predicted proteins | sample 1539321 | NCBI WGS metagenome assembly ODAI01 (sample SAMN02144231, study PRJEB22623) | gut metagenome | biome: sheep rumen | host: Ovis aries | place: New Zealand
TTAATATAATTATTGAAGATAATAATAATTTATTTAAAGATGAAGATAAAATTATTATGAATGCAGCTAAAGAATTATTTGATTTAAAACAAGTAGAGTCAGTGGAAGAAGGAATAATAGTTGCAGCCACTATGTTTAGAGGATTAAAATATAAAAAAATAGAAGAATTAGATAATAACATAAATATTATTTTTTTAGATCAAGCTAGTAAGCAAAAATAAAATATGTTACAATTATTTATGCAAAATAAACAAGATGGGAGATGTATTATGACACAAGTATTAACAACAGCTATAACAGTAAGTTTAATTAGTATTATTTTACCTATGATTCTTAAAGCTGAAGAAAAAAATAATGATAGTGATAATGATAAAATAGTATTTGAATTTGGTAAAAAAATAAAAATATGCATGTTGGTTATAACAATAATATTTATTATTATATTACTAGCTTGTACTTTAGCCGTAGTATTAAATGATGATAAGGAGGCAATAGTAGCTATAGTAATATTTTCTGTTTTTACATTATTAAGCTCTTTCTTATATGTATTAACTAGAAATAAAAAGATTATTTATGTTAATAATAAATTTTATTATTATAATATTATTGATAAAAAATCTTTATTTAATGTATTAGATATTAAAGAAGCTATAGAAAATCCATCAGATGGTATGAAATTAGTATTTAATGATGGAAGAAAATTAAAAGTAGATACTCAAATGATTAATTATGTTAAGATAAAAGAAATTCTTGATAAGAATAATATTAAATATACAGATAGACATGGTAATAATGCACCAAAGGGATGGTAATATGGGAAAATTATGTTTATATTATAAAAAACATGAAGATGCACCAATAGGCAATATTTTAAAAGTAAAAGTAGATGATAGTATTACTTTTGAAGTTAATAGAGATGAAATATATGAATTAGATTTAGAAGATGGAAATCATAATATTAAAATGTATTATGAAGGATGGTCTAAAAATGAATTAGTTGGTTATATTGATAAAGATATAGAAATTAATGGTAATACTTATTATATGTATAAAGGACCACTTTCTATATATGGAAAAGGTAAACTTACAAAACATGATTATAATAGTCCAGATGAGTTTAAAAAGACTATAAAAAAAGATATAAAGAAGAATAAAATAGTAGGAGCTATTCTATTACTTTTAGCTTTTATAATTTATTTATTAGCATACTAAAAAAATAGGCGATTTGCCTATTTTTTTAATGTTGGAATAATAAAGTAGAAAGTAGTACCTTTTCCTTTCTCTGATTTAACTCCATATTTAAAATTATGTAAATCAAATATTTGCTTAACGATTGATAAACCTAAACCAGTACCATGAATACTTCTTTTATGATTCTTTTTAGATCTATAATACTTATCCCAAATATTATCAAGTTCTTCTTTATCTATACCACTACCATGATCAGTTATTTCAACAGTTACATTATTTTTATCTTTAATAAAATTAATAACTACAAGATTATCATCACCAACATAGTTAATAGCATTATTAATTAAATTATATAATACTTGTTCAATCTTAGTTTGATCAGCTTCAACAAATATACTTTCGCTATAATCAAATATAAATTTATAATTATCTTTTTCTGTATATATTTCATATCTATTTAAAATATTTTTAACTGTTTCTGTTAGATCAAATTCTTTTTTATCAAGTATTAACATCTTACTTTCCATAACAGATAAAGATAATATATCATTAACTAAATTATTTAATCTATCAGCTTCTTCAATAATAGTATTTAAATTCTTTTCACGTTTTTCTTTATCATTATAAGTTAAATCTCTTACCATCTCAGAATAAGCCTTAATCATAGTAAGAGGTGTTTTTAAGTCATGTGAAACATTAGCCATTAAATCACGTCTTAATTCATCAGTTCTAGCTAATTCTTTACTAGTTTTATCTAATGTTTCAGATAATTCATCTATTTCTTTAATACCAGTATCTTCCTTAAAATTTATATTATAATTACCACTAGCTAATTCTAAACTGGATTTAGTAATATTAACTATAGGTTTAGATAACATTCTAGATATAAAATAAGATACTATAAATGATAATACTAAAACTATAACTGTTACATAAATAAATTGACTTTTAAGTATTGATACAGTCGCATCAATAGGAAGTAGAGAAGTAGAGATAAATATTGAAGTATTAGTATCTAAATTAATTCCATATATTAATGTTTTATTTTTGTCTTCAATATTAGTAAATTTTTGAATAGTTTTATTACTTTTTTTAAAATTTTCTATATAATTAGTTAAATTAGTACTACGCATACAATCTCTATTCATAAAACTAATAGGATAATTGGCTTCTTTTGTAGTTACATTGATACATATTCCTTGAGTATAACTAATATTTTCTAGGTAATTAATAAAACTATCTATAGATGTTGATTCTTTATATGTATTATTTATCTCAGTAGCTAAACTTTTCATATTACTAGCTTTTCTATGTTCATAATAAGTATCTAAAAATAAGATTTGAAACATCCATAAGAATATTAAGATAAATAAAGAGAATAAACTCATATAAAACCATATTTTGGTGTTAAGACTTTTTTTAATCTTTGATTTCAAATTTATATCCAACTCCTCTTACAGTATGAATTATATTTCTATATTTACCTAAATTATTTCTTAACATTTTTATATGAGTATCGATAGTTCTATCATCACCAAAATAGTCATATCCCCAAATAGCTTCAAGTAAGTTATCTCTTGAAATAGCTACATTCTTATTCTTTATTAAATATGATAATATTTCAAATTCTTTAGGCGTTACACTAATTTCTTTATTATCTATTTTAATAGTATAACCTTTAAAATCTATTTTTAAATCTTTGTAGATAAATTCATCTTTATCTTCTTTCATTCTTTTAGTAACTGCTTTAATTCTGGCTATTAATTCTTTAGGAGAAAATGGCTTTGTTAAATAATCATCAACTCCTAGATCAAATCCAAGTAACTTATCATATTCATCTCCTCTAGCTGATAATATGATAGTAGGAATATCTTTAATATTCTTTATTTCTTTATAAGCGGATAATCCATCCATTTTAGGCATCATTATATCTAAGATAATACAATCAAAATCTTCTTTTTTTATAAGTTCAATCGCATCAAGTCCATTATCACATTCATAAGTTTCATAATTTTCTGCTGAACAATATTCTTTAATTACTTCACGAATTAACTGTTCATCATCAACTATTAATATTTTCATACTAACTCCTCCTTAATAATATTATACATTAAAATGTGAAAACTGTGTGAAAAGAGAAATTACTGGTTTACATTTTTATGAAAAAGGTATATAATCTACTTATGTTTAAAGACTGCGATAAGTGAGTAGTAATAAGCTATTTTATTTATAGAGAGCTTGTGGTTGGTGTAAACAAGTAATAAAAACTTATGAATTCGCACTTTTAGTTCCTAGAAAGAAAATTCTAGGCGGTTAAAACCGTTATCAAAAGAAAGTTAATATAAGGATGGTACCGTGCTTAAAGCACTCCTATTGGGCCATCCTTTTTTATTGCAGTCATAGGGAGGAAATATGGAAGATAAAATTAAAAGTATTAAAGAAGAATTAGATAAAGATATTATTTCTGTTACTAATCTTAATAGTCTTAATGAATTAAAAGTAAAATACTTAGGTAAAAAAGGATTAGTTACTGAACTTACTTCTAATATGAAAAATTTAGATGTAGAAGAAAGAAAAGTAGTAGGTAAATTATCTGGAGAGATTAGAACTTATGTTACTGATAATATTAATTCTTTAGAAGAAAAATTAAAATTAGAAGAATTAAATAAAAAATTAGAGAAAGATACTATTGATATTAGTTTACCTAGTGAAAAGATAAAAAGAGGTTCTCGTCATCCATTTAATAGAATTATTGAAGATGTAGAAGATTTCTTTGTTTCAATGGGATATGATGTAGTAGATGGACCAGAAATAGAAACAGATGAAAATTGTTTCCAAAGATTAAATGTACCTTTAGGACATCCTGCTAGAGATGCTCAAGATACATTCTATATTGATCCAGAATACTTACTTAGAACACAAACATCTTCTGTTCAAGCAAGAACTATGCAGAAAAACGAAGAAAAGACTCCAATTCGTATGATTTGTCCTGGTAAAGTATACCGTAGAGATGATGATGCTACTCATTCTCATCAATTTGGACAAGTAGAAGGATTAGTTATTGATAAAGATATTAGTTTAGCTGATTTAAAAGGAACTTTAGAATTATTTGCTAAGAAGATGTTAGGAGAAAATACTAAAGTTAGATTTAGACCAAGCTTCTTCCCATTTACTGAACCAAGCGTTGAAGTGGATGTTACTTGCTTCAAATGTGGTGGTAAAGGATGCAGCTTATGTAAACAAACAGGATGGATTGAAGTATTAGGTGCTGGTATGGTACATCCTAACGTTTTAGAAATGAATGGATATGATCCAAAAGTTTGGACAGGATTTGCGTTTGGAACAGGACTTGATAGATTTGCAATGTTTAGATATGAAATACCAGATATAAGATATTTATATACAAACGATATTCGTTTCTTAGAACAATTTGATAGAAAGGATGAAGAAAATGAAGTTAAGTAGAAAATTTGTGAGTGAATATGTAGATATTCCAGTTGATACAAAAACACTTGCTGAAGATATGACTGGTGTTGGTAATGAATATGATAGCTGTGGTAAACTTCTTGATTGTTCTACTTTAGTAATAGGTGAAGTATTAGAATGCGTTGATCATCCTGATAGTGATCACTTACATGTATGTAAAGTTGATGTTAAAGATGAAGTTTTAGATATAGTATGTGGTGCTCCTAATGTAAGAAAAGGACTAAAAGTAATAGTTGCTAAAGCTGGTACTGAACTTCCTGGTGGAACTATTAAAAAAGGAGTTATCCGTGGGGTAGAATCTAATGGTATGTTATGTTCTATAGCGGAACTTGGACTTGATCATAAATTCTTAACTGAAGCAGATATCAAAGGAATTCATGAATTACCTGATGATGCACCTATTGGGGAAGATGCTATTAAGTATTTAGGACTTGATGATGAAGTAATTGATTTTGAATTAACATCCAATAGAGGAGACTTATTAAGTATCTTAGGTATGGCTTATGAATTTGGAGCTATATATGATAAAAAAGTTAAAGATATTGATTTAAGTTATAAAGAAGAAAAAGAAAAAATAGATTTCAATTTAGATATTAAAACTCCAAACTGCAGTCTATTCTTAGTTAAAAAAGTAGAAGAAGTAACTATTAAAGAAAGTCCTGATTTTATTAAAAATAGACTTATCGCATCAGGTATAAGACCAATTAATAACGTAGTAGATATTTCTAATTATGTTATGTTAGAAACTGGTCAACCTCTACATTACTATGATAGTGATAGACTAGGAAATAAAATTGTAGTAAGACAAGCAGAGAATAATGAAAAATTAACTACTTTAGATAATGAAGAAAGAACTTTAGATAGTAGTGATATCGTTATAGCTACAGATAAAGAATCAGTTGGACTTGCTGGAGTTATGGGTGGTTTAACTACTGAAATAGAAAATGATACTAAAAATATTACTATTGAAGCAGCAATCTTTGATCCAACTTCAATTAGAAAAACAAGTAAGAAAATTTTAAGAAGCGAAGCAAGTAATCGCTTTGAAAAAGGATTAGATCCAAAACGTACATATATGGCTATTGAAAGAAGTTGTCATTTACTTGAAAAATATGCTGATGCTAAAATTTTATCAGGAATGGTAGAATATAAAAATATTGAAATTAAAGATAAAGAAATAGAAATCACAGTAGAAAAAATTAATAAAGTATTAGGAATGGAAATTTCTAAAGAAGAAATTATAAATATTTTCAAGAAACTAGCTTTTGATGTTAAAGATAAAAAAGATGCTTTAGTAGTAACAGTTCCTACTAGAAGATTAGATATTTCTATTGAAGAAGACTTAATAGAAGAAGTAGGACGTATTTATGGTATAGATAATATTGTTGGTAAAAAGATGATGTTACCTATTAAACCAGGATATGTAAATAAAAATAATAGAGCTATCAGAAATAAATTAGCTGATTTAGGATTAAATGAAACATTAAGCTATGCTTTAACAAGAGAAAGTAATGTTGGAATATTTACTAATGATACTTTTGATAAAGTTAAAGTATTAGACCCAATGAGTGAAGATAGAAATACTTTAAGATATAGTTTAATTCCATCTTTAATAGATATTTATAACTATAATAAAGCTCGTGGTAATAAAGATATTTGTATTTATGAAATAGGTAAAGGTTTTGGTAAAGTAGAAGGCTCTTACCAAGAAGAAAATAAATTAGCTATTTTAATGACAGGTATTTATAATTTAGGACTTAATGATAAAAAAGCTAACTTCTATACATTAAAAGGAATAGTAGAAGAAGTACTTGAATACTTAGGATATAAAAATAGATATAGTTTTGTAGTTAAAGATTTACCTAATGAACTTCATCCAGGACAAAGTGCTAGTATTATTCTAAATAATGTTAATATTGGTATTATTGGTAAAGTACATCCAAGTTTCTTAAAAGATGATGTATATGTTGCTGAAATTAACTTAGATAAATTATTTAGCTTTAGAACTAAAAAGATGGGATATAAAGAAATATCTAAATTCCCTGGAGTAAAAAAAGATGTAGCATTTATCGTTGATAAGAAAATGGCTTCATCAAGTGTAGCTGAAGTTATTAAAAAAGCTGGTGGAAGACTTTTAACTAATATTAAAGTATTTGATGTTTATACTGGCGAAAATGTAGCTGAAAATGAAAAATCATTAGCTTACTCATTAACATTTGAAGATCCTACTAAAACTTTAAATGATGAAGAAGTTATGGAAGTATTTAATAATATTATTACTAATGTAGAAAATAAATTAAATGCTAAAGTAAGAGATAAATAATTTTAAAGAAAATAGTAAAACTATTTTCTCTTTTTATTGTAAATATTTATTTGAAATGATAAAATAATATTAATAATAAGTGAGGTATAACATATGAAAAACAAGAAAGCTTTTACCATAATAGAATTACTGGCAGTTATATTAATAATATCATTATTAATGATAGTGGTTATTCCATCTGTCGTTAAATTCATGAAAAAAGGAACTGAAAGCTATTACCGAAGTTTAGAAAGTGAATTAAAAACAGCTGGGGCCGATTATGTAGAAACATATAGAAGTTTACTTCCCCAAAACATTGGCCATGTAAGGGTAATAGAATTAGATGAATTAGTAAATAATAATTATATTGATCCAGTACTTGATGAAAAGAAAAATGAGTGTATTGGTCAGGTAACTATTGAAAAAGTTAAAACAGATAGTTATAAATACTATAGTTGTATTAAGTGTGGAGACTATTATACATCCGAAGGTGAGTATTGTATATATGATTCAAATTTAGGAAAATTTGAAAATAAAGAAAGCGAGAATGTATATACTGATACTAGTGATTATGAAATAAGAGTTGAGAAAGATAATTATGAAGTAAATCAAACAGAAGATTTTGTTTCTCCGTTAGCTGAAGTATATTATAAAGGACAATTAATAAAAAGTGATTTAGAAGGCTCACCTACAAAGATAGATACAAATAGTTTGGGCGAAACAACAGTGGTTTATTATTATCATGGCGCTAAAAAAAATATTAAAGTAAATGTAATAGACAATATTAACCCATCAAAAACACAAGTTGTTTTAAAATATGAAAATGATGCTGGAACGGATTATAAAGGTCAGTGGTACAGTGGAAATATTTATGTTCAATATAAAGCTACTGATTATACTGTTAAAGGTATAAAGGGAGCAGGTATTGATCATTATGAAGTATCAAGTGATGGAGTTAATTTTGTTAGTTTAGATAGTGAAAATCAAGAAGAATTTAAAAAAATATCTAAAACAGAACAACAAATGATTAAAGAAGGAAATTATGTAAGATATGTAAGAGCAGTAGATAAAGATGGTAATATAGGACCAGTAAATAGTTATAGAATAAAAATTGATAAGACTAAACCAACATGTAGTTTTGCGGGTGAATCAACAGATTGGCAACCAAACTTAAATTTACCTGAAAACGAAAGAGTAACCTCAAGAACAATAGTAGCAACATGTTCTGATAGTGTTAGTGACTGTACAGAAGCAACCAAATCTAAAACATGGGTTGAAACAACTACTAATAAAACTAAATATTTATCTTATACCATAGTGGATTTGGCAGGTAATTCTAAATTATGTGAAAAAACAGTTAACGTTTATTTAGACAAACAAAAACCAACAATTAGTACAAGAGATTTAGCTATGGGAAGTGAAAATTATACATTTACATCTAATGGAAAAGGTAATATAACTACTACATGTGGACCAAGTGGATGTACAACAGTATGTAATCCAGCTGACTCATTAAAAACTGGTACTTATTTAGTTACATGTACTATAACATCAACTGTTGGTTTATCAGCCAGTGCTTCCTTCTATGCTAAACACCAATATCCAGCTACATATCATTATCAAAGATGTAATAGATGTACTTCATGGGGTAGATGTAGTGACTGTTATGGATGGGACGATTGTTGCAGTAAATGTATAGGAGATGCAGTTTGTTATCCATCAGGTAGTCCATGGGCATACTGTTGTAATGGTAGTCATTGTACTGGTAGATGTTGTACTAATAGTGGTCCAACATATGATTGCTGTCAAGCTAGTGAAGATTACGATTGTTCATACTATACATGTGATATAGATACATCTCAAGTATACTTATCTGGTTCCACATGTCATTATCGTTAGGAGGTAAGTAATGAAAAAAATACGTTTAATTTTAATTATATTCATTTTATTAATTATGATTGGTGTATTCTTATTTATCTATACACAAACAAAAAAAGAAACTAATAAATCAACTACAAAAGAATATGAATGTACATATAGATTAGGCGAAAACTTTGAAATAAATTCTTTTAGTGAAAAACATATTTATGATATAAAAATTAAAAATGATATAGTTACCAATGTATCTATTACTGAAAAATATATATATAAAGATTATGATACATATTATAGATATTATAATCTTTATAACATAACTGATACAGAATATAAAATATTAGGAAGTGATCCAGATGCTTATATGCTTCAAATTACTAAAACAGAAAAACCTAATATTTCATATGAAGAATATTTAAAAAATAATGAAATAGAAGAAAAATCATGTAAAGAAAAAACAAATATAGAAATTGGTATAGAAAAAAAAGTTAATAGTACTGATAATACTTATATTTGTAAACATGATAACTTAATTTCTTATATAACAGTAGATTCTAATAATCTTATTACTTCGGTTATGGATGGTACAATTCATAAGATTGATACTAAAGAAGAATATGATAAAATTAAATCAAATTTAGTAGAAAATGATGTTTTAAAGTATATATATGATGAAGACAATCTTTCTATTACTCAATTAAATAAAATGCTAGTAACCGAAGATTTAGATTATGATAATTATATTAAGAATAGTTTATTTGGCTACATATGTGAATTAGAAAAATAAATTTTAAGACTAGTAATAGTCTTTTTTTTGATTGACCGATATTAAAAAAAATATTATAATTGTAATAGAAAATAGTGAGGTAAAATTGATAACAACCATTATGTTACATCAAGAATACACTTGCTAAGAAAGGTTGTTTTTATATGAAAAAAAATAAGTTAGGATTTACCATCATAGAATTGCTAGCAGTTATATTAATAATATCATTATTAATGATATTAGTTGTTCCATCAATATCTAAATATTTGAAAAAAGGAACACAAAGTTATTATAGGAGTTTAGAAAACGAAGTAAAAACAGCTGGAGCTGACTATGTAGAAACATATAGAAGTTTACTCCCTCAAAATATTGGCCATGTAAGAGTAATAGAATTAGATGAATTAATTGATAATAAATATATTGATAAGGTAGTAGATGAAAAGAAAAATGAATGTATAGGTCAAGTAACTATTGAAAAAGTTAAAACAGATAGTTATGAATACTATGGATGTATTAAATGTGGAGATTATTATATATCAGATGGAAAATATTGTGAATATGATGATAGTCTTGATCAATTTAAAAACGGTGAATTAGATAATGTATACGCAGATACTAGTGATTATGAAATTAGGGTTCCTAAAGATGTATATGAAGTGAAACAATCATCTAAATTTAATTTACCATTAGCAGAAGTATATTATAAAGGTGAATTAATCAAAAATGATTTAGAGGGATCACCTAGTAAGGTAGATACCAATAATATTGGTACTAAGGAAGTATTATATTATTACCATGGAGCTAAGAAAACTATTAAAGTAAAAATAGTAGATACAACTAATCCATCAAAGACTCAAGTAGTATTAAAATATAAAAATAGTACTGGAAAAGATTATAATGGTCAATGGTATAGTGGTAATATATATGTTAAATATAAAGCTACTGATTATACTGCTAAAGGTATAAAAGGTAGCGGAATAGATCATTATGAAGTATCTAGTGACGGAGTTAATTTTGTTAGTTTAGATAATGAAAATCAAAGTGATTATAAACAATTATCTACTTCAGAACAAGAGATAATTAAAGAAGGTAATTATATAAGATATGTAAGAGCAGTAGATAAAGATGGTAATATAGGACCAGTAAATAGTTATAATATTAAAATTGATAAGACTAAACCAACATGTACATTTGCTGGTGAATCAACAGATTGGCAACCTAACTTAAATTTACCAGAAAGTGAAAGAGTTGAATCAAGAACTATTGTAGCAACATGCTCTGATACTATTAGTGGATGTACAGAAGCAACAAAATCAAAAACTTGGGTTGAAACAGAAACTGCTAAAACAAAAGTACTAGCATATGATATGTATGATGTAGCAGGAAATAAAGAGGTTTGCCAAAAAGAAGTAAATATTTACTTAGATAAAAAAACACCGGTTGCTACAGCACAAGATAAAGCATTAGGTAAAGAAGATTATCACTTTGCAGATAATGTTAGAGTTGATTGTGGACCAAGCGGATGTACAACAGTATGTGATCCAGCTGATTCTAAAAAAACTAGTAAGTATCAAGTAACATGTACAGTTACTTCTACAGTAGGTTTATCAACAAGTGTAACATTCATGGCAAAACATGAATATAATGCAACTTATCATGCTAAAACTTGTCAATCATGCAATAGTTGGGGTAAATGTAGTGACTGTTATGAATGGGATGATTGTTGTAGTGACTGTATAGGTCATGCAATATGTTATCCATCTGGTAGTCCATGGGCATATTGTTGTAATGGTAGTCAGTGTACTGGTAGATGTTGTAAAAATAGTGGTCCATCATATGATTGTTGTAATAGTTGGGGTAGTTATGATTGCTCTTATTATACTTGCGATATAGATACATCTCAAGTTTCACTTAGTGGTTCAACATGTTACTATAAATAGGAGGTAATTATGAAAAATAAAATTGTATATCTACTATTATTCCTTTGTTTATGCTGCTTTGTTAGCGCTGCCCTTTATATAAAAGTAAATGGTAGTGCTAACACCACTAGTATTTCAAATAATATAGCGGATGATACTACCAACTATGAATGTAAGCATATAGAAACAAACAACATGGAATTAAATGCATTTAAAATAAATTATACTTATGACATCGAAGTAAAAAAAGACAAAGTAGTAAAAACAGAAGAATATAAGAACATTTATTTTAATACATATGATGATTTTATGAGAATATATAGTAAATATAATGGTGCTGAAAACGATGGCTATAAAGTAATTGGCTATGACTTTGACAATAATTATTTAGCTATTTCAAAAAATGAAAAACAAAATATTAGTTTTTCAGAATACAAAACTAATAATAAAATTTTAGATGAATATTGTTCTATAAAAACCAAGAATAGTATTAAAAAAGAAAAAAAAGTAGCAAAAAAAGATAAAACATACATATGTAAATATAATAACTTAGTATCATATATAACAGTAAATAACAACAACATCATAACTTCAGTTATGAATGGTACTATTCATAAAATAGATACTCAAGAAGAATATAATAACTTAAAAAATACACTAAAAGAAAATGAAGTTTTAAAATATATCTATGATGATAATAATCTTAATATAACCCAATTAAATAAAATGTTTGTATATGACGATATGAATTACGATAATTATATTAGTACTAGTTTAAGCAATTATACTTGTGTGTTAAGTGAAAATGAATAAATTACTTAAATTTATTAACATAATATTAATAAGTACTTTAATAATTACCGTTAATGCAAATATAAAAAATGAAAAAATATCGTTAAAACATGAACATCATTATAAATGTACATATAATATTTATAATGATGCGTTGGGGGCTAATTACAATTATTATTTTGATTTATATACAGATGAATATTATACACTAACATCAAAAAAATATACTGAAGAATTTACTTATAATGATGAATATTACTATCTAAAATCTAAGGATTTTTATAGTAATAGTAATTTAGATTTTAATGTATCATTTGATGATAATAATAGAAAAATAGAATTAAAAAAAGAAATGAAAATAGATCCTAAAGAAGAAAATCAATATGAAAAATTTATTCAAAATAATATATCTTCTAATTTTGTATGTGAGGAGATATTATGAAGAAACAAATAATAATGATGATAATATTGATATTTTTAAATATTATATCAATAATAAATTTAAAACATTATCAAATAGATCAAGATATTATTGCTAAATCATATATATGTATCGCATTAACAGATAATGAAAACGGTATTTTAAGAAAAGATGTTTATGTTGATGATAGCTTTAATGTAGAATCTGAAGACTATTATGTTAAACAAATATCAATGAGCAAATTTAAAATAATAAATCAAAATAATAAAAACTTTGATAACTTAAATACAAGTAAATATAAGATTGCACATCATAAAACTAATGAAAAAAACAAAATTTCTATGAGTGAATATATTAAAGTAAATCCAAATTATACTTGTAGTATTAATTCATATAAATTAAAAAACAAAGACTAGAAATAGTCTTTTTTTAATACCATAATTCGACAAATTTCGCACATTTCTTTTAGTATAATGAAAATGGTGATGTTATGAAAAGGTTTATTATTCCTATACTTTTAGCTGTAATACTTGGTTATTTATGTGCTAATTATGTACTAGCTTTATATGAAGAAAATAATACTACTAATAATATTTATTTCTTACAAGTAGGTGCATATAAGAATAAAGAATCTATTGATGAATTTAAAAATATTAATAATAAAATAACTATAAAAGAAGATAATAAATATTATACATATATTGGTATTACTTCATCTAGCGAAGAAGCTAATTATATAAAAAAATTATATAAACAAAATAATATAGAAGTTTATATTAAAGAAAAAAGTGTTAATGATATAAGTTTTTTAACCAAACTAAAACAGTATGATATTTTATTAAAATCAAGAAAAACGTTTGATGAAATTAATTCTGTTTTAGAAACAATTCTCGCCACATATGAAGAGGAAGTGTTAAATAGTTTATGAAAATAAAAGATATCCCAGAAAGTGAAAGGCCAAGAGAAAGATTAATAGAATATGGAAGTAGTAGTTTATCAAACGAAGAATTACTTGCTATTATTTTAAAACAAGGAACAAAAAATAAATCAGCTAAGGAATTAGGATTAGATTTACTTAATAGTATTAATAACATTAATGAATTAGAAAATATCACATTAGAAAGATTAATTAAAATAAAAGGAATTGGGCAAGCTCAA
>ODAI014638897.1_pt1 | contig 13910 bp, 8 predicted proteins | sample 1539321 | NCBI WGS metagenome assembly ODAI01 (sample SAMN02144231, study PRJEB22623) | gut metagenome | biome: sheep rumen | host: Ovis aries | place: New Zealand
CCACCTGAACATGGATTATCCCTTCAACCTCAAGGGAATCCTCTACTTCCCCAGGATCAACCTGGAATATGAGAACGCGGAGGGCGTGATCAAACTCTACAACAGCCAGGTCTTCATCGCCGGCAACATCAAGGAAGTCATCCCCGAGTTCCTGATGCTGCTCAAGGGCGTCATCGACTGCCCCGACCTGCCCCTCAATGTCTCCAGAAGCGCTCTGCAGAACGACGGCTTTGCCCAGAAGATTTCCGATTATATCTCCAAAAAGGTTGCCGAGAAGCTGGCAGGCATGTGCAAGACCGACAAAGAGAACTACGACAAGTACTGGGACGACATCAGCCCCTTCATCAAGTACGGCTGCCTGAAGGATGAGAAGTTCTGTGAAAAGATGACCGACTACATCCTCTTTAAGGATCTGGACGGCAAGTATCTCACCCTGCCTGAGGCCCTGGAAGTGAACGCGAAGGACGTGGACACTGAGAGTGCGGAGGATGAAAACGGCGAGACTGTCGAGGCAGAGGTCGTGAGCGATGGCAATCTCGCCGATTCCGAAGCCGGCAAGGACGGTGAAGGCGATGAGAAAGAAGAGAAGAAGGACCGCACAATCTATTATGTGACCAATGTCGAGCAGCAGAGCCAGTATGTGCGTATGTTCCGCGAGAACGGCATGCAGGCCTTCGTCCTCAACAACAACATCGACCAGCCCTTCATCTCCCAGCTGGAGGCAAAGAACGAGGGCATCCACTTCGCCAGGATCGACGCGGACCTGCAGGATGCGCTTCGCGCTGGTGACGCCGCTGAAAAGGATGAAGAGAAGCTCAAAGAGGACGGCGAGAAGCTCGTCAAAATCGTGCGCAAGGCACTGAACGACGACAAGCTCACTGTCAAGCTTGAGACCCTGAAGGACTCCGCTGTCTCCTCCATGCTCACTGTGGACGAGCGCACCCGCCGCATGAAGGACATGATGAAGATGTACTCCATGAACGGCATGGATTTCGGCATGGGCAATATGGGCAAAGAGGGCCAGACCCTTGTGCTCAATTCCGCACACCCCCTGGTACAGTACATCCTGGCCCACGGCGAGGACGAGGAAGACGCCAACACCAAACTCATCTGCGAGCAGCTGTATGACCTTGCTGTACTCCAGAACGAGCCTCTGACCGGCGATGAGATGGCCACATTCGTCACCCGCAGCAACGAGATTATGATGATCCTGGCCGGTGCCAAATGAGCTGATCATGAGCTGAACCGGCATTCGCTGTTATGAATACGACTCCCCTGCGGCTGACTGATCGCAAGATTCCGATCAGCCGGCACAGGGGAGTTTTCCCTTTTGCGTGATCCGTGCTACAGTACAGATTTGCCTGAAGGGGAGACGGGAGACAGGAACGGGGGCAGTTCGGAAAGGGAAGGTTCGCCCTGCCGAACCGCCCTGCCGAACCGCAAGTGATTCTGTGAACTGTACGAGGAACTGAAAAGTATGTTATAATCCACTTTGACGGGTTTGCTGACCCTGACGTGGAGAAGACAGATTCGGTGTTCCGGGACAAAAACGGCGCACGGCATCTTTTTTCTGTGCCTTCAGGCGGGCAAGTCCGGAAAGGGGACTGTGTTTATATGAGAGATTTTTACACCAAAGAAAATATGCAGGGCGCGGCCTTCCACATCCCGGATGAGGGGCTCATATTCGAGCCCGCGGAGCTGTCTTTTGAAACAGAGGCGGAGACCGGCAGGGAGGGAGTGATCCGGGTGCGCCACGGCGGAGGAAAGCCCGCAAGAGGTTATGTCTATCCTTCCGAGCGGTGTATGCGCGGCGTCAGGGAGCAGTTTGCCCCTGCCGCGGACGGAACCGGATATATACGTTGGCAGTTTGATTCGCGGGGAATCGCCCCGGGAAGGACGGTCAGCGGCTATTTTCGTGTGATTTCCCCTTTCGGCGAGTACAGCATTCCCTACAGGGTCCGGGTCAGCGGGGCGGGGGTGATCCCCAGGAAAAAGCCCCTGCAGACAAGAGGAGGTCTGAATTCTCCGGAGGCGGGAAAACTCCGGGGGCAGAGGGACGCGGAGGCCTTGTCAAAGAACCCGGATCGTCTCATGGATGAAGAGGCGGATGCCCTTTTTTCCGATATTCGCGGTAAGAGAGATTTTCTTGAGCTTGCGGACAGGGATTTTGAACTGGCAGTTGACTTTTTTTACAGCAATCGCTTTCCGCGGATCCTGACAGAGGATGCGGACAGGACTCTCTACCGGGGACTCTCGATGCTGAAGAACAACCGGCAGAATGTGGAGGAGTTTCTGATCGCGGCATGCGGAAAAAAGAAAACGATTTTTGAACCCGTTGATAAGAGCCTTTTCCTGCAGACGGAAGGCAGGGCCGGCAGGGCCGACAGCCGCATGGCGGGGACGCGCGCGGAACGGGCTCTGGAAGCCCACCGGCAGAGAGTGCGCAGCCGGGGGCTGGGCGGAGGGCCGGTCAGACAGCAGCAGGCTCCCCAGGACGATCTGGTTTATATTCCCCTTCAGATCAGGAAGATCGGGACGGGGCATCTGGGGCTTACGATCCAGGCAGAGGGAAGGTTTCTTCCGTCTGCTCCTTTTGCTGTTCCGGCGGAGTTTCCCCGGGTGCAGGAAGCGGGTGCTGCGGGCGGACAGAACGGTGATATGAGGCAGCAGGGGCCGGAAGCAGATCTCTCTCAGGCCGCGGGAAGAACAGGCCTGCCGGGCATGGGATCAACGGCCGGGAAGGCCGCGGACACAATCCCGGGGCAGGATCCTGCCGACGGAAAAGAAATGTCATCCGGCAGGAAGGCTTTGAGCGCCGTCTTCGGCAAGGAGGAGACGGGCGAGCCCGAGTGTATTTTTACAGTCAGGATTCCGGTCAATCGCGCCGCCCTTCATACAGGCAGAAATTTCGGGCGTGTCATCGTCAGGGGGCCTTTTAATGAGACAGAGGTCCCGGTCGAGGTGCACAGTCTGCCTCCGGTCCCGACCGTCAGGCGCAGGCAGGAACGGGAGCTGCACCTTCTCGAGCTGCAGCTGATGAGGCTCTATGTTGATTTCCGGCTGACAGACACCCGCGCCCATGCGGATCTGGAGCTGCAGGCTGACCGAATGATTGATGAGATCGCCAGGCTCAGTCACAGGGACCTGATCCCCCGTCTTTACAGGGTCCATATGCTGATCATGCGGGGGCAGAAGGCCGAGGCGGAGCGGGAGCTTTCTCGCATCTCGGTTCGATATGCCGGAACAGATTCTGCAGTGAATTTTTCCGCCCGCTTTACAGGAGAGCAGGAGGATGCCTACTGCTACAGGCAGTATCTCTACGCCCGCTGCAGGGAGGAGGATGTACAGCTACGCAGCAAGGTGGTCCGCTTCCTCAAGAGTGTTTACCGCGCGAAGAGCAGCTGGCAGACGGCCTGGATGCTGATGGATCTGGCGGAGGAGTACGCGCCCGGGACAGGAGCGCGCTGGAATTTTCTCAGACACCAGTACGAGAACGGCTGCAACAGCCCTGTAATCTGGATCGACGCCTGGGAGATGGTGAAGGAAGATCCCCGGATTCTGCTGCCCGGAAGCAGCGTGCAGGAGCGCTGGGTCAAGGACGATTTCGGACTCCTTGTGCTCTGGTACGCGGCACGCAATAATGTTCTGACGGACAAAGCGGCAGAGGTCATGATCTCTCTGGCTGAAAAAAAGAAGAGTTTCTCTCCGCTTCTCTACAGAGCGCTCTGCTCCTCCCTGGAGGTCGATGCGCTCGCCGGTATGAGGGCGCAGCTTCTGCGCGCTCTCTGCATTCTGCTGATCCGGGGACAGGATATTTCCCCCCGCGCGCACGGATGGTACAAGCGCGCCCTGGAGGAGTCAGTCAGCCTGACTAATCTCGAGGAGTACTGCCAGCGCAGTACACCTCCCGACGATTCGGAGTTCCGCCTTCCTGCAGGCTGCAATGCCCTTCTTCGCACGACAGCGGCCAGGGCCTGCATGGCGGTCCTGATCTACGACCGTTTCCGCAGGGAGCAGGTCTTCCCGATCAAGGGCGGCGTGGCCCCCATGTCGGTGTACGGAGATGCCAATACGATCTTTCTTGAGGATGCGGAGGGCTGCCGCTATGCGGGAAGTCTGCCTTTCGCAGTGGATCTTCAGGAAAAAACGATTCAACCTATTCAACCTATTCAACCGACTCAGGCGATTCAGACTATTCAAAAGAAAGACCAGGAGCCCGGAGGAAAAAAGCCCGGCAGCCATCAGGAGGAGCCGTCTGTCGGGGCGGGAAGAAATCTGCAGGGCACGAAGACTGCGGCAAGGCCTGTTTCCTCTGCCGGGAAAAGCTTTTCTGACAATGCCTATGAGCTCGCTCTTCAGATCGGCTATGGAGAACGGGAAAAGAAGCTTGCCGGACTTACACCGGAGAAAGCGGAAGCGGCAGGAAGGCTTCTGGACAGCGGTCTTCTGACAACAGCCGCGCGCACGGAGCTGCTGCTCCTGTGTCTGGAGAGCTGCAGGCGGTCCTTCGGGGACAGCAGGGAAACGGCGTCCGCCGGCGGGAAAGCTGCCTCGGGTACGGAGACCGCAACAGCAGGCGTAAGAGACGAATCCGCGACAGGATCGGCAGCGGGCATAAGAGACAGATCCGCTGCAGGCGTAAGAGACGGATCCTCAGCCGGCGGCAATGATCCTCTGTACGCGGAGGGGGCTGAGACCGGCAGAGAAGAGGAATACAGCCGCTTCTTCCTGCAGAAAGCGGACCCGGCCCAGTGCAGCCCGGACGAACGCGCGCTTTTACTCAGATATCTGGAGGAGAGCGGTGAATATGAGAGGGCAGTCAAGTGGCTGCTCGCCTACGGAAGTGACGCGGTGGACGCCCGGCTCCTGGGCAGAATCTGCCTGGGACTCCCCTGGGAAAATGGATATGAAACCGCGGTCATTCCCCTCGGATGGGAGGCCTTCCTGCGCGGAAACACAGACAGCCTCCTGCTTGAAAGGCTCTCCGCGGCCCTGCCCGGGCTCTCGGAGGAACTCCGAAGTCTCCGCAAAGCCTGTGCGGACAAGGCGGTTCCGACCAGGGACCTGGACATCAGGATTGTCCGCCAGACCCTGTTCAGCGGTGCTGTTTCTCAGGATCACGCCCGGATGATTGTCAGCCAGGGGGACAAGCTGGGAGACGCTTTCCTGCCCGCCCTGGCCCAGTATTCGGATTTCGCCTTTTCGGGCGGATTCTCCATGGGCAACAGGATGACCGAACTGGTCGCCGCGACGATCGCCGAAGGCAGAGATTCTATTGAAGACATCTGCCGTATCGCCTTTCTGAAAGAACTTTCCATCCGGCAGGGTGACTTTACACAAAGGGAGAAGGATGCCGCTGCGGCCAGCCTCTCGGTCCTCCTGTCCAAAGGAATTATTTTTCCTTTTTACAGGCAGTTCCCGGGATATGACGACCGCCTGGATCTGTATGCGGAGGAGACGCTTGTACAGTACCATTCCCTGTCCCTGTCCGGAGAGAAGGAAAAACATATTACTTTCCACTATACGACGTCCCGCAGGGGCGAGACCGGCAATTACCGCTCGCGTCCCATGAAGGAGATGTACAGAAACTTTTTCGTGTCGGGTTTTCTCCTTTTTTACGGGGAGCAGATGCACTACTATATTACGGATGATCCCCAGGAAAAGCATGTTGTCCAGAGCGGAATGATCGGACAGGATGCCAGGATTCTGGAAAACTGTTCCGGACGCTTCGGGCTGATCAATGAGACGACCCGGGCGGCTGCGCTGAGGGACTACGATGAAGCCCTTTCTCTTCTGACAGGCTATTACCGCAGAAGTTATCTGGAAAATGAGCTTTTCCGTCATTGAGGGGGCCGGAAGGCTGACACAGAAAACCGGAAACAGAACACGGAAAAATGAGCTTTTCCGTCATTGAGGGGGCCGGAAGGCTGGCGCAGAAAACCGGAAACAGGACACTGGAACCGGAAACAGGACACAGAAACTGGAAGCTGGAAACCGGAAACTGGGCACAGGACACAGGCGATAGAAAACGGGGACGCAGGGTGCGCCGGTCAATGACATAAGACAGATCAACGTGAGGAATAAACCAGAATATGATTATTTCGAAATCACCGGCAGGCAAGTTCATGCTGGGAATCGATCTCTGCGATGAGTATTGCCAGATTTCATATTTATATAATAAGAGGGCCCGCTTCGGGCGCGGCTTTGTCAACGCGGCGACGGGAGGAGTCTCCAGGGAACCGGTGACCTTTTCCGCGGTCCAGGGGCAGGAGGCCTACAATATTCCGCTGGCTCTGTGCAAGCTGAAGGATTCCCCTGTCTGGATCGTCGGAGACCAGGCACTGGAGGCCGACCGTGAAGGCGAGGGAACGGCAGTGACTTCGCTGCTGCGCAAAGTGCAGGAGGATGTCCCGGTCCGGATCGAGGGAGAGGATTATCATCCCGGAGCTCTTCTGGCTCTGTATCTGCGCAGATGCCTTTCCCTTTTGGAACCCATGATCGCGCCGGAGCAGATCGCAGCGGTGGTGTTCACGGCTCCCGTCATGGACTATTCCACAGAGCAGATGATCCAGCGGGCTTTCGGCAGATTGGGATTCAATGTCCAGCAGGTGCTGTGCGAGAGCCACCAGGAGTCTTTTTTCAACTATATGCTCATGCAGGACGCGGAACAGAGACGCGCGGGCATGCTGCTGTGTGAGTACGGGACGGACGGCAGCATCCGCTTTTCGACCCTTTTGTACAACCGCAGGACGAGTCCTGTGGTCTACTGGACCGAGTCGGAGACCGGCGAAATCGACCCGGCTCTGCCTCCGGTGAGCAAAGACAGGGAGTTTACCGCCGCTGTCCAGGAGATACTGGCAAAGAACGAGGCCTCGGCCGTGTATCTGACGGGAGAGGGCTTTGACGGCGGATGGATGAAGGAGGCGGCAGTCTTTTTGTGCCGGGGCAGACGTGTCTTCCGGGGCGAAAACCTCTTCAGCAAGGGCGCGGCTTACAGTGCCCTGCTGCACGCGGACAGGCCGTCGGAAATCCCCGAGAGCATTTTTCTCTCGGAGGACGCGCTGCGCTCCAATATCGGGATCGAAGTCCTGCTGCGTGAGCAGATGGGATATCATGTGCTTCTCGACGCCGGAGTGAAATGGTATAACGCCGAGGTCGAAGAGGACTTTATCCTGGAGAGCGGTCAGGATTTCAGCCTGGTGCGCACGCCGGTGACGGGCGGAGAACCCCGGCAGCTGACTGTGCGGCTGGACGGAATTCCCGAGAGGCCGGACCGGACGACGCGGATCCGTGTGCTTTTGACCATGCCCGGGGCTGACCGTCTGAGAGTCCAGGTGACCGATATGGGATTCGGGGAGATTTTCCCTTCCATGGGAGGAGTCTGGGAGGAGACCTTTACAGTGTGACCGAAAAGAACTCCGGGCAGAAGCCTGCCGGCAGAAGAAGCGAAAAAACGCAGCCGGCAGAAAAAAGTTTAAGCAGGGCCGGCAGAAAAAAGTTTAAGCGGGGCCGGCAGAAAAACGTTTTAGCGGGGCCGGCAGAAAAAGCATAAGCTGGGCCGGCAGAAAAAGAGCGGAACAGAAGCGGCAGAAGATAAGGATACAGGTTACAAGAGGACAGATCGATGGGCAGGATTTTGACTGTGGCGGGAAGGCTCGCCGATACCCCATACAGAATACGCAAGATCGAGCGGAATGTATATTCCGCGGAGGAACTCTGCTATTCGCTCGCGCAGTGTGCGGACTTTATGGACGAGGAGATCATGGACCCCGCCCTGGCGGACTGGCTGTCCGAATCCTGCGGAATGCACGAGCTGGGAAGGATTCTGCGGGGACAGCTCCGCGGACGCCATACGCCCCGGGATTTCGTGGGGACGATCCTGCGGGAATGTGCCTGCCTTCCTGCCGGAGAGACCGCGAGAGTTATTGCGCAGATGGAAAAAGGACGGGGGATGGAGTCGATCTCCAGAGACCTCTCCCGCGCCCAGGCCCTGGCTGGAAGAGGTCATATGCGCCAGGCGCAGAATACCTATACGGAGCTTCTGGATAAGCTTCCCGATATGGAACGCGGAACCCGAGCCCAGATCTGGAAGGAAAAAGGGCTTCACTACGCCGACAGCTTCCTCTTCGAGAGGGCTGCCGACTGCTTCCGCAAGGCCTATGAGCTCTCGCCCGCGTCGGATTACGCTTTCTGGTATGTGGCTTCCCTGTACATGTACATGGACGGGGATTCCTACCGGCGCTTTCTGGAGGAAAATCCGGATTTTTACGAGAGTGCCTATCAGGTTGAGCAGCGCGCGGCAAAAGCAGAGAGCCGCTTTAAATCCGGAAGCGAGAGCCGCCAGCTGCGCAGACTTCGCCAGCTGCGCCGGGAGAACCAGACCGAGGCCTTTTCCTCCAGGCTTGGCAATACCCTCAAGGGAATGCAGGAGGACTACCGCCAGAGGGTGACAGCGTCGGTGTGACACAGATTCATCGGACACAGCTGTGTTTTTGCATTATTACCATCAGGACACAGCTGTGTTTTTTATAAACGTTTTCACCATCAGGGCACAGCTGTGTTTTTTATATGCCTGTGTGGTATATGGCTGTATATGGCTGTATATGCGCTTTTTTTCTTGACGCGGAGAGGAAGCTGTTATATTCTTTTTTCCGTATTTTTGAGATCACACAAAAGTAAGTTTAAATAAGGAAATTCAGAACCGGCAGAGGACTTTTGATCAGATAGGTCAGTAAGGTCAGAAAGGACAGAGAAGATGGCGACAGACAGATATTCAAGCCCGCTCTCCGAGCGGTATGCGAGCAGGGAAATGCAGTATATCTTTTCTCAGGATATGAAATTCCGCACCTGGAGAAGGCTGTGGATCGCGCTTGCCGAGATCGAGCAGGAACTGGGACTGGATATTACGGACGAGCAGATCGCCGAGCTGAAGGCACATGCTGAGGACATCAATTATGAAGAGGCCAAAGCCCGTGAAAAGATCGTCAGGCACGACGTCATGAGCCATGTCTACGCCTATGGTCTGCAGTGCCCCAAGGCCAAGGGGATCATCCATCTCGGCGCCACCAGCTGCTACGTCGGTGACAACACGGATATCATCATCATGCGTGATGCCCTCAGTCTGGTGAGGGGCAAGCTGATCAATGTGCTGGCCAAGCTGGCTGCTTTTGCGGATGAATACAAGTCGCTTCCCACTCTGGGATTTACTCATTTTCAGCCCGCGCAGCCCACGACGGTCGGCAAGCGCGCGACACTGTGGATGCAGGAATTTGAGCTTGCCCTCAGCGAAGTCGAGCATGCGGCCGGCAGCCTGAGGCTGCTTGGCAGCAAGGGAACTACCGGCACACAGGCCTCTTTCCTGGAGCTGTTCGACGGCGACCTGGACAAAGTGGACCGCCTCGATCCCATGCTGGCGGAAAAAATGGGCTTTGACCGCTGCTTTGCGGTTTCCGGCCAGACCTATCCCCGCCTTCTGGACACGATCGTCCTGAACGCCCTGGGGATCATCGCTTCCGCAGCCATGAAAATGGCCACAGATATCCGCCTTCTTCAGCATCTGAAGGAGGTTGAAGAGCCCTTCGAAAAGACACAGATCGGGTCCTCCGCCATGGCTTACAAGCGCAATCCCATGCGGAGTGAGAGGATCTGTTCTCTTTCCCGCTATGTGATGGCTGACGTGCTCAATCCCGCGGTCACTGCCGGAACTCAGTGGTTCGAGCGCACGCTGGATGACTCCGCCAACAAGCGGATTTCCGTCCCCGAGGCCTTCCTCGCGGTAGACGGCATCCTGGACCTGTGCCTGAACGTCACAGACGGCCTCAAGGTCTATCCCAAGGTCATTGAGAAGAGGCTCCGCTCCGAGCTGCCCTTCATGGCGACCGAGAACATCATGATGGATGCCGTCAAGGCAGGCGGAGACCGTCAGGAGCTTCACGAGAAGATCCGCACCCTGTCCATGCAGGCAGGCCGCCGGGTCAAAGAGGAAGGTCTTGACAACAACCTGCTGGAGCTCATTGCCGCGGATCCGGCCTTCGGAATGACCCTCGAAGATCTTGAGAAGACGATGGACCCTGCCCGTTATGTCGGCTGCGCCCCTCACCAGGTGGAGCGCTACCTGGCGGAAGTGATCCGTCCCATTCTCGATGCCAACCGCGGCCTTCTGGGCCTCGAGGCCGAGATCAACGTCTGACCCTGACAAAGTATCAATATCATGAGCTGCCGGCCAAAGGATCCTTTTGCCGGACCGAATATGGCTTTTCGTGCTTTCCGTCAGGCGGGCAGCTCATATCATCCAGTCAGTAGTATATGGGTTTTGAATTACGACATGGAGGAAAAAGAAAATGATTAAAGCTGTTGTAGGAGCAAACTGGGGAGATGAAGGCAAGGGAAAGATCACTGACACCTTGTCCGACGGGGCGGATGTAGTCATCCGTTTCCAGGGCGGAGCGAACGCCGGCCATACGATCGTCAATGATTACGGCAAATTTGCCCTGCACACACTTCCTTCGGGTGTTTTTCATCAGAAAATTATGAACATTATCGGAAACGGTGTTGCTCTCAACATCCCGATTCTGATGAATGAACTGAAAAGCATCGAAGACCGGGGCGTTCCCGCTCCCAACCTGATGATCTCCGACCGCTGCCAGGTCGTCATGCCCTATCACGTGCTGTTTGACGAGTGTGAGGAGGAGAGACTGGCCGGAAAGTCCTTCGGCTCAACCAAGTCAGGAATCGCTCCTTTTTATTCTGATAAATTTGCCAAGGTGGGCTGGCAGGTCAATGAGCTTTTCATGGATGACGACGCCCTGATGGAAAAAATCGAGAGGATCTGTGTCCAGAAGGACATCCTCCTGATCCATCTTTATCACAGGGATCCCATCGACAAAAAAGCCCTGCTGGAGACCATCCACAGCTACAGGGACATGGTTGCTCCCTACATCGGAAACGTGAGCGAGTACCTGGAGCAGGCCATCCGTGAAGACAAGACCATCCTGCTGGAGGGCCAGCTGGGAACTCTGAAGGATCCCGACCACGGCATTTACCCCATGGTGACATCTTCGTCCACCCTCGCGGCTTACGGCGCGATCGGTGCCGGAATCCCTCCCTACGCGATTGAAAAAGTGGTCGTTGTGAACAAGGCCTATTCCTCCGCGGTGGGCGCGGGCGAGTTCGTCTCCGAAATCTTCGGAGATGAGGCGGATGAACTCCGCAGACGAGGCGGAGACGGCGGCGAGTACGGCGCCACCACCGGCAGACCCCGCCGCATGGGCTGGTACGACTGCGTGGCTTCCCGCTACGGCTGCCGCCTGCAGGGGTGCACCGATGTGGCCTTCACAGTTCTGGACGTCCTGGGCTATCTCGATGAGATTCCGGTGTGCGTCGCCTACGAAATCGACGGCGTGCAGACAAAGGAGTTCCCTGTGACCAGACTCCTGCAGAAGGCGAAACCCGTTTATGTCAAACTTCCCGGCTGGAAGTGCGACATCCGGGGAATCTCCAAATACGAGGATCTTCCGGCCAACTGCCGCAATTACATCGAATTTATAGAAAAAGAGATCGGATATCCGATCACCATGGTGTCCAACGGCCCCGGCAGGAAGGACATCATTTACCGCTGAAGAAATACTCCTGCGGCCGGCGGATACATTAGCCGGCGGCGATTGAGCGAAACAGTACTCCCGCGGGGGAGGGAAAGAGAGCTGAGATCAGATGGAAAATGCGAAAGACAAGAGCAGAAATCATCCCGCTGAAAATCCTTCTCCCGCCGGGAAAAAGGCCCCGGAAGCAGGGACAGAGAAAACTTCGGACAAGGGCTCCTCAGAGTGGGGACTGCGCCGTATCATCGCCGTGGTCGCGATCCTTCTTCTGGTCGGACTGTATCTGGTGACTTTTATCCTGGCGGTGGCCGGAAACGAAAACAGTGCCGGCATGCTCCGGTTCTGCTTCGGCATGACAATTTTCGTGCCCCTCTTTTCCTGGGTCATGATCTGGTGCGCAGGATACCTGACCCACAAAAAGACCATTGCCAGCCTGGACCTTCTTGATTCCAATCCTGCCGAGCGTGAACGCATGGAAGAGGCAATCGCGCGGGAAATGGGACAGGAAACCATGGCAAAAAAAGGTCAAAAACCGGTTGACAACTGATTTTCGCGATGTTAGTATAACACTTGTGCCGACAGGCACTGCATACAATCAAGCAGAGCAACACTCTCACCCAGCGGCAGACGCTTCTGGTGTTCATATTTTTCCGGCTCGGACAGAAGTCCGCCAGGGTTCCTGTTATTTGGATGAATAATAGCCTGACCTGCTGCATTGGAGCGGATTTACAGAGCGGAAGAGAGGATATGATCGGGACAGTGGAGCTTTGCGCCACTGTTTTTTTATTGCGCCAGGGCGCGTGGAGGCTATGAAAGTAAATAATAGAGACAGGGACAGAGACGAATTATTCATTAATGAGAGGATTCGCGACAGAGAGGTGCGCGTGATTTCCGCTGACGGAGAGCAGCTCGGCATTATGTCTTCAAGGGACGCGCTGAGACTCGCCGAGGAGGCAAATCTTGATCTGGTCAAGATTTCACCGAACGCGAAACCTCCCGTATGCAAAATTATTGATTACGGAAAATACAAGTACGAAAAGACCCGCAAGGAAAAGGACGCGAAGCGCAAGCAGCACGTTGTCGAGATCAAGGAGATCAGGCTTTCTCCCAACATCGACACCAATGATCTGGAGACAAAGATCAACGCTGCCCGCAAGTTTCTCACAAAGGGAAACCGCGTGAAGGTCACACTCCGTTTCCGCGGCCGTGAGATGGCCCATATGAACGCGAGTTCTCATATTCTGACCGACTTCGCCAACGCGCTTGTCGACTGCGCGGTCGTTGAGAAGACCCCCAGGGTCGAAGGAAGATCCATGACTATGTTTTTAGCTGAAAAGCGCTGAACCGCGCGGATCGGTGCAGCTGTCCTCTGACGGGGACTGTGCTGCGCGGCATCTGTGGCTGCAGGGGATCAGCCGTCCTTCAGAACGGCTTAAGCGGCGGATGTTGAGATGCGATTCTCCGTTTTGGAAGAACAGTTAAGATAAAAAGGACTCTGACGACAGCAGTCAGGTGCTTCGGGACCCCGGAGGTCCCGGGACTGCGCACATGCTTTCGGACAGTGCCCGTGCCCCGCTGTTTTGACGACAATCCGGCGGGGGTGGCAAAGACACGACAGGAACACGCGGCAGGCGCCGGACAGGAGATTCCGATTCTCCGTCAGTGCCCTCGCGGCACGATCACAAAGCCGGCCTGCGTGCGAGAAAAAGGAGGAAAAACCATGCCTAAAATGAAGACCAAGAGAGCCGCTGCAAAGCGTTTCAAAGCTACCGGCACAGGCAAGATCAAAAGATTTAAAGCTTATAAGCGCCACATCCTGACCAAGAAGTCCACAAAGAGGAAGAGAGATCTTCGTCAGTCTACGATCCTGGATGAGACAAACGTAAAGAACATGAGAAAGGTCATGCCTTATCTTTGATCTGCTCCTTTATGATTTGAATATTTTTATTTGAATATTTTCATTTGAATTGTTTGAATATTGTATTTGAATATATTTGTTTGAGATTTTTTATTTGAAATCAGGGAGAGATCGGGCATTTTTTCAAGACTGCTCAGAGAAGACTTTTATCCGGACAGGACAAGGTCCGGGGTTCATATAAGAATGTGAGGTATAGTAATGGCAAGGATTAAAGGCGCGATCAACGCGAAGAAGAAACATAAAAGAGTATTAAAGCTGGCCAAGGGCTACAGGGGCGCCCGCTCCAAACAGTACAGGATTGCCAAGCAGTCCGTTATGCGTGCTATGGCTTCCGCATTTGCAGGCCGCAAGCAGCGCAAGAGAGATATGCGCAGACTGTGGATCACCCGTATCAA